>ENA-UERK01000830-UERK01000830.1-human-gut-metagenome-genome-assembly--contig:-NODE-830-length-25149-cov-5.597041_pt1 | contig 25149 bp, 17 predicted proteins | sample MGYA00242957_ERZ507957 | MGnify/ENA primary metagenome ERZ507957 (study PRJEB26167, sample SAMN06115538) | human gut metagenome | host: Homo sapiens | place: China:Heilongjiang | collected 2015-11-06...
ACGCAGGGGTTTTAGGTGAAACAATCCAAACGACTGTTGTGCGTTCTTATTTCCCTTGTCATGTTGCTTTCATGCTTCACGGTAGGCGTAAGCGCATACAAAACCCCATACAATACCTGTAGCTACAGCAGTGTAAAAAAACCTGTTTTCACAAAAGAGCAGGCGGCTTCCGCTGTTCTTGACTATCTCGATGATGAGGTTCTTGCAGGACTGGATGTAAACTTTGACTTGAGCCAGCTCAGTCTTCATATTCACATCTATTCTCTTGACTCTCTCTTTGATTCAATCAAGGATATTACAGGACACACACTTTATAAAATGTTCAGCTTCGGAGACATTGATAACCTGAGCTTCGGAATCCCGAAGAACGGTGACATCAGACGCCGTTCAGAGAACAAGAGCGATCTTGAGGTTCTCGGATATCTTCTTCAGTGGCTCCAGGAGAATGCCGACGCGCTTTATAAATGGGTAGACAACTCGGTCAATCTTGGTATCATAAAGAACTTCTGGAATCCGAAGAAAAAGATTCCTATGCTTAACGACCTTCACGGCTATATCAACGAGATGGTCTATAAGGCATTGATTGATTCCACAGGTACAGGCTTTGCGGTAGGCGGAGCTTATGACAACCTCGACTACATAGTTAATGATTTCTTTAACAACCGTCTTGTCAAGTTTGTCTGCGATAAGATGGCAAAGGCTGACGGCTCAAATGCTGTTGCTGATTTCCTCGGACTTGAAAAGAACGCCGACGGTACCTTGAAGAATTACGTTAAATTCGTTGATCTTCTTCCGTCACTCAAGACGTCAATCGGACCTTCGATCGACTTTACAAAGGTTAAGACATATGATTTCATTGAGGCTCTTTTCGATGCGCTTATTGATGATATCGTTGTTAAGTATGCCGGTAACCTTATTCTTGATGCACTCAAGATCAAGCCGGACGATACCACGGCAGACACATCTTATATCAATATCGCGATAACCCTTTTCGTTACTAATGAGACAATGGGTCTTCCCGAAGATGCATCTCAGGATGAATTGATCGCCAAATTCCTTGAGTCAAAGGGCGTTGAAAATCCGACAGCCCCGAAGCCGATAGATAAGATAAACGTTACACTTCAATATATCCTTAAGGAAGGCCTTACAAAGTACATCTACTTTAAAGATGACGGAAACGGCGGAAAGTATCTTACACTTGAGCCGGGCTTTGTATCGCAGCTCTCCGGATATGTTAAGACATTGCTCCCGATCATAGGTTCTTTCTGGAAGGACGCTCCGGAAATCACAGACGAGCAGTCAAAGGCTCTTGAAAACATGAATGACGAGCAGACGTTCGCATTCCTTGTTAAGTTCCTCCTTGAGGCTCTCGTTGATGATGTTGAGTTCTCGGACAACTGCAATTCTATCAGAGAGCTTGCAACATTTACTCTTATCGACGTATTGAAGGATCTCTACCCGAACGCAGAGTTTGAGGATCTCATGGCTAAGAAGGATGAGAACGGCAACTATATCGGTTCGCAGTACAATCCGGACGGAGACTGGTGCCTTGACCTTGTAGGTGCATTGGTTGACTACTATCTTGTCGGTGAGTTCGGCATGGAGACAGTTAACTCGGATCCTACAAAGATTACCTTCTCGGCAGAGCTTAACGCAGCATTTGATTTCTTCCTTACAAAGTATTCAAAGTTCTTTAATCTCGGCTCGGCAGCCAACGGCACCGACGTTTGGGCAAAGGTTTACTATTCGGTTAACCAGATTATTCCTCTCACTAACATTCTTTACGGCGTGGAGAATAATAAGGACGGCCTCAGAGAAATCGTTATGGATAAACTCTTGAATGCTATCCTTGACTTTGATATCAATACAGTCCTTTCACTTATCGGCCGCCGTGCTTCGACACCTAAGCTTACAGCAACTCTTGATAAGCCGCTTACGCAGATTATCACAAACCTTCTTGCAAGAGCTATTAACGGCTTGTTCCAGCTTCCTCATTATGAAACGGCAGGAACAACCGATAATGCAACTCAGGTCGGCCTCATTATTCCTTACAGCTATACCAAGCTTGACCAGGTTATTACTGTTGTAAATTCCGACGGAGTTAATAACGGTACAGGACTCAAGAATACAGTTAAGCAGCTTCTTGCAAGTCTTAGCAATATTACGGGCGCGGGTTCACTTTGCGATACATCACTTGACATCCTTGCCGAGCTTATCGGAGTTATTGACCTCAAGAGCTATGATTATGTAACGGTTGATTACAACAACAATCATCCGGCAGGAAAGACCTACAGCATCAGCGAGCTCAAAACAGTTTATGATGAGCTTGCTCTTGCGGGAAATGAAGGACTTCATTATTACGACGATAATTATGAATACTTCCACATGGTTGACTTTGCGCCATGGGCATATCTCGCATTTAAGCAGAGACTCAAAGAAGCAGGAAAAATCCTTAATCAGTATGAGCAGGCAAAGATAGGCAAGGAACTGTTCCCGTCAAGTGCAGACGTTACTTTCAGTTGCTATGCTCTTATGAAGTATAAGGATCTCCTTATAGGAAATCAGACATACAAGTCAACATATCAGCTTGAAAAGGTTCTTAATGTTGTCGGAACCGTTAATTACAACGATAACCTCAACGCCGACGGAACTAAGAAGTATACCGACAGAACATGGAATGCATTCTGGAACGCATATCAGTTTGCAAACAAGGTTATGACCGAGTATAACGAAAAGGTTGCTACCGGAACTGTTATGGATTACAGACAGTCCAAGATCAATACGGCAAGACGTCAACTTTCGAAGGCTTATCATTCGTTGAAGAATTATATCGGACTTGCCGATTATTCACAGCTTGATGCTCAGATCAGCCGTGTTGCAAATCTTTTCCCGCCCAGCACCTATACTGACGCTTCGGTTCAGGCGGTTGTTAAGGCTTACAACGAGGGCAGAAGGCTTGACCGTGACTATGATGCGGACAGTCAGAAGCTTGTTGACAATTACTATAAGAGACTTTACGATGCAATCGAAAAGCTTGAGAACGTTGCAACGATTGAGTTCTACAACGGCGGCTCAACGGCATTTAATCAGAACATTGACTATCGTTACGGATACGCAATCGGATTTGACGATACATTCTGGAACGATACTGCTAAGGAAACCTACGGCGCAGAGTCCTTCAGCGACTATTTCTCAAGTGAGTTTGGATACTCCGGAGACGGTGATATCTGCCTCAAGGCTACCAAGCACGGCCCGGGAACAGGCTCCAAGCTCCAGATCGTTGAGGATCCGTACGGAGAATACACTGTAAAGAACGAGTTTACGCTCATTATGTTCGGTGATGTTAACGGAGACGGAAAGATTGACGGACAGGATGCAGTTGTTCTCAAGGCTTACGCATCACTTATGCTTGATCCCGATTTGATTGCCGACTATACGAAGTATGCGGGCGACCTCAACTTTGACGGCAATATCGGTAACTCCGATGTTAAGTCGGTTGAAAATGCAGGCGTACGCAAGGAGACGATCAATCAGGCTCCTTCGGAGTGCATCGGTAAGTTTACATCATTCATCGATCTTGCCAATGCGGCAAAATAAAATTTAAAAATACAGGGGCTGCCGGTAAAACGGCAGCCTCATTTTTGATGTTTCGCTTGTATATTCGGTAATTGTAAACAACAGACTTGTCAAAACCGAAAAAACTCTGCCTTCGACGGAGGGATCACTGTCATTATGCGATAAAAAAGCAAAATCGAGGTTAAAAAATGAAAAAAGAAAGAGAAACTTGACTTGTCAGGATAAAGCGATAACTGTAACAAAAAAACAAAGTGATCCGTTTTGTTGAGAGAATAAACAAGTTTGATTTCTAAAAGGAGACTTTGTTCTAATAAAAGAACAATAATTGAACAAAATGTCCGATTTCAATAAAGTCATACGGTGTATTTTGTTTTATATAACATATTGCACAAGAAAGTTAGCAAAAAAATTTATAATTTTTTTGCTAAAAATATAAAATACATTTAATTTTATTGACTGGAAGTATATCATGTGTTAAAATAAACTTAGGTATATTCGGGAAATCTGATTTAAACAACGGATATATTTTGTAAAACATTCTAATAAATATAAGGTGGTGTTTGTGATGAAACTGAAAAGAAAGATCATCAGCATAGTTATGGTGATCGCCTTGGTTCTTTCATCTGTTCCGCTGACTCTGATGCCGGGTGGATTCACGGCTGCGGCGGCTCCTGCCGACCCGAAGCTTGTTCTTAACAGACCGACCGCAGGCATTTATGTCAACGAGGTTACAAGAGTCGCTTATGCAAGCAACTCTCTCAAGCCTCCCTCGGGGAACAATTCGGTGATAGTTAAGGCAACAAAGTCAGGTGTTCCTTATCTGTCCGGTAAATTTGCCAATATTGCATATGTAGGAGAAACGCCGTATGCAACGCAGATTTCTTTTACACCGGGAGTTACTCTTGACAGTGCACCGACGATTTCGTGCAACAACACTACGGTCACTTATGCTTCGTCTACGCCCGCATTTTCTAACGGTACATACACATGGACCGTCAGCGGAGGTACTGCCGAGGCGGGTTCTGTTCTTATCTTCACCGTCAGCTATACATACAGTGGGACGAATGAAATAAGCGGCAAAACCTATACCAATAACTATGAGACTCAATGCGTGTCTTACGTTGAAGCGATAGCTGCCCCAACGGGTATTTATTCAACCAAGAGAACCTATGAAGACTATGTTTTTGGTACGGATACCAAGAACCGTTCATACATTGCAACGATGATTCTCGGCGAGAATACATACGGTTCAATTTATAACAACGGAACCGCCAACGGTACGGTTGATTTCACCAATGCAAGTGCGTTTACAAGCGAGGTTTCGGCTTGGACTACCGATTTTGGCAATATGAAGAATTTCGGCGGATCAAGTGCAAGCAAAAATTTTAATGTTTCAATAAAAGCGGACAGCAACAGACCTTTGTCAACTGTTTACATTGACAAGAGTGTTACTTCTACTCTTTCTTCCATTAATCTTCGCTTTCATACCCTCCTTCCGACATATACGGCTTCAACAAAAGAGCGCGTTACCGTGAAAGTTGACAGTTCATATACGGTTTCGGGTATCGCAGACACATTCAGTGCCGACGACACATCAAACAATCCGAGCAATGAAACAACTGCTGCTTCTGAACTTGGCATAACTTTGCCAACCAATAAAACGGATATAACAACGTCAGCATTAAATACGACTATGCAGTCATATTTTGAGGGCGTAGGTCCGTGTAAGGAAACAGGAACAAAGGAATATACTGTTTCCTTAAAGTATCACACCCCGGCAGCATGGACGAATGTTTATGTCGGTCATTCATTCAGCTTCAGATTTGTTACATATGATAAAGGTTCTCTGAGAACTCTTGTTGAAGAAATTCAGGGAACGGATCCGACAACGATGTCAATAAATCTTGCCGACGGAGAATTTAAGGGCTATAATCCTCAGTCATGGTATTATTCATCGGGCTGGGAGGATTTCAAAAACGCTTTTGTAAACGCAAAGAAATGTCTTGCAAAGCCCAATGAAACTCAGACGGATATTGATTCGGCATATGCAACATTGCAGACGGCTTATGCAAATCTGCAAATGCGCAAGGCGGATTATTCACTCGCAGACGCTTATTATAAGCAGGCAATTTCAAAGAACGAAAGCAAATATACTCTTGCCTCATGGGCAAAGCTTCAAACTCTTATTGACAGCTATGCCGATGATTGCAGCGCACTTTACCAGCCCGCAGTCGATAAAATGGCGATGGATATTAAGGCGGCAATGGATGCGCTTGAGTACACAACTGCCGATTATACCGAGTTCCTCGCCAATGTTAACACAGTTAACAGAATTTTGAACGAAACGCCGACAATATACGGAAAGAGCGCCGCCGAGGTATATTCGGGCTGGGCAAAGGTAGTATCCGTCCTTGAAAATTCAGGTTGTGTATATAATGACCTTGAGGGCTATACCGTTGGCACTTACCTTCTTATTACCGAACAGTCAACGGTTGACGGATATACGCTTCTTCTTAAAAATGCGATAGACGCCTTGAAAGTCAACGGTGCGGATTATTCCGAGGCCATGAAGGCGGAAAGCGCATATAAGCTGCTCAATCTTTCATATATTGTTGATGATGTGACAGAAAACCTTACAAAGGCTTATAATGACCTTATTAAGCTTCACGATTTGGATCTCTCAAGACAGAATGATATCGACGCCGCAGTCGCAACACTCAAGTATTGGCTGGATAATATTGAATACAAGCCTGCAAATACAACCGAGGCAATCAATATTATTGCAGAGGCCAATGCAATTGACAGAACAAAGTACAGCAATATGGCGGCTGTTGATTCGGCAGTTGCGACTCTTGAATCAAAGCTCGGTCTTGACATAAGATACCAGAGCGAAATTGACAGAGCGGTTGCCGCTGTCAGATCGGCAATTGATACACTTATAGCAAACAGAGCCGATTATACGGAGGTTGACAAGGCGATTGAGGAAGCAAATCAGATTGCAAATAATGTTCTTCAAACCTATGCCTCAACATACGGATTTACGGCTGATACCTTCTATTCAAACTGGTCGGATGTCACTGCGGCAATAAACAGTGTCGACAGAAATCTTGACGGCAGCAAGCAGGAACAGGTTGACGGCTATGCTACAGCTATCAGAAATGCAATATCGGCGCTGAAGGAAAACAAGGCCGATTATACGGCTGTTACCTCTGCTCAGGAGGAAGCAACTCCGATAATCACAAACGGAAGCTCGCTCTACACGGCTGAAAGCCTTAAAAGAGTGAGGGATGCTTATATGGCAGTTGTGCCAAACCTCAACATCAGCAGGCAGGCCGATGTTGACGGCTATGCCGAGGCTATCAGAACAGCCATCGGCAGGCTTGAATATCTTCCGGCTAACTATGCCGTTGTTAATCAAAAAATAACGGAAGCCAATGCAAAGCTTGCTGAAAACGAGGCCTATGCAAGTGCACACCCCGACTACACTCTTTATACGTCCGAAACGCTTTCGGCGCTCAATCTTGCAATCGCAGGCGTTGACAGAAGCCTTAATATAACCCAGCAGAAAACTGTTGACGAATATGCCACGGCAATATCAAACGCAACAATCGGTCTGAAGTATGCACCCGCAGATTACACACAGGTCGACCTTGCAAAGACAAATATACCGACGGATCTCTCGCTTTATACCACTCTTTCTGTAGCAACGCTTAATTCCGTGCTTAAAAAGATAGACACGACCCTCACTGCGGACCATCAGTCAAAGGTTGACGGTTATGTAACGAGCATAAACAACGCTATCAACAACCTTAAATTTAAGGATGCAGATTATTCAAAGGTTACCGTAGCAAGGGCTAAGGTTCCGAGCGATTCGTCACTTTATACCGAGGAGAGCTGGCAGCATCTTCAGGATAAGCTGAATGAAGTTGAGGAAGGTCTTGATATCAGATATCAGAATCAGGTTGACCAATATGCCGAGGCTATCGAAACGGCGATAATGGTTTTGAAATATAAGCCTGCCGATTATACCGAAGTAAACAATGCTATTTCAGAAATTCCGGCAGACCTTACAATTTATACAGACGAATCCGTTCAGGCTCTCAATGATACGGTGAACGGAATGAAGAAGGATCTTGATATCAGATATCAGAAAACGGTTGACGGTTACGCTTCCGATATCAGAGCTAAAATTATCGCACTCAAACCAAAGGGCGCTGATTACACGGCTGTCATTGCGGCTGTTAATGCGGCAAATGCAAAAATCGCAGAGGGCATTTATACCGATGAATCGGTGGCTAATCTCAATAATGTGATAAATGCGGTCGATTACAATCTCGATATAACAAAACAGGCACAGGTTGACGGTTACGCGACCGCAATCAATGATGCAATTTCAAAGCTTGAGGTTAAATTTATCCCTGCCGACTACACACAGGTCGATAGCGAAATTGCCAAGATACCGTCAGACCTTACGGTTTACACGGATGAAACGGTACAGGCTCTTAATGATGCGGTCAATGCTGTTGACAGAACTCTCGGCAAGCCGCAGCAGGCGACGGTTGACGGCTATGCAGCCGCAATCAAGGCTGCAAGAGAAGCACTGAAATACAAGCCGGCTGATTACGGCAAGGTTGAAGCCGCTAAGGGTAAGGTTCCTGCCGATTCAAGCATTTACACGGCAGAAAGTTGGACGAATCTTCAGAATAAGCTTAACGCGGTCGTTGAAGGTCTTGACATTACTCAGCAGAGCAGAGTTGATGCTTTCGCTAAGGATATAGAGGAAGCTATAGTAGCTCTTAAGGTTCTTCCGGCTGATTACAGCGAGGTTACAACGGCTAAGGGAGAAATTCCTTCGGATCTCTCGCTTTACACTGATGAAACCGTTGCAAAGCTTAATGAGGTTCTCAACGGAATAAACTATGAGCTTGACATCACTCAGCAGTCAACGGTAGATACATATCCGCCGGCAATCCGTGCAGCAATCGCAGGACTTACATATAAGGATGCTGATTACAGTGCTGTTGAGGCGGCGAAAGCTAAAGTGCCGACAGATTCCTCACTTTACACCGAGGAGAGCTGGCAGCACCTTCAGGATATGCTCAATGCCGTTGTTAAAGACCTTGACATTACTCATCAGTCAGAGGTTAATAAGTTTGCACGGGATATTGAAGATGCTATCAAGGAGCTTGACTACATAGGTGCAAATTATGACGATGTAAGAAAGGCAATTGAGGAAGCAAACGCAGCGATGGACGAAAAGCTTCATACTGCGGCATCGAGAGCGGCGGTAAGAAACGCTATCAATCTTGTTAACTATAACCTTGATGTTACCGAGCAGGCAACGGTTGACGGTTATGCAGCGGCAATCAGAAATGCTGTTGCGGGGCTTGAATATAACCCGGCGGATTACAGTGCGGTAACAACTGCCAAGGGCAAGATTCCGACGGATTCGTCACTTTATACAGCGGAGAGCTGGAAGAATCTACAGGATAAGATTAGTGCAGTTGAGGAAGGCCTTGATATCAGATATCAGGAGCAGGTCAACAATTACGCCAAGGCAATCGAGCAGGCAATAATTGACCTCAAGTATCTTCCGGCGGATTATACGAAGCTGAATGAAGCTATTGCGGATGCCGAAGCGGCAATCAAGACCGGATATTATACCGACGAAACGGTTGCTTCTCTTAACGATGTGCTTAAATCAATCGACAAGAATCTTGACATCAGATATCAGAAAAAGGTCGATATGTATGAGCAGGCTGTCAGAACCGGAATCAGTGGCTTGAAGTACAAGCCGGCAGATTATTCGGCAGTTGAAACCGCTAAGGGTAAGGTTCCGACAGATTCATCGCTTTACACAGAAGAAAGCTGGCAGAATCTTCAGAATAAGCTCACTGCCGTCGAAGAAGGTCTTGATATCAGATATCAGGAGCAGGTTACAGGCTATGCCGAAGCAATCGAGCAGGCATTGCTTGACCTTAAATATATCGGTGCAGATTATACTGAGCTTGAGGAAGCTGCTGCTGCGGCACGTACAGAAATCGAAACCGGCTGGTATACCGATGAGAGCGTTGCAGCGCTGCAGGAGGTTCTCGACAATATTCCGTTAGGTTTGACGGTTGACAGACAGGGCGAGGTTGACTCGTATAAGGAAACTATCGTCAAAGCTACCAAGGATTTGGTCAAAAAATTGGCAAACTATACAGAACTTCAAAAAATCTTGGATTTGCTTGACAATTCGAGCTCAGAAATTTATAATAATACATATAAGAATTTTGATGAGGTAATGGCTCTCATCAATGCTTATCGTGAAGAAACCGTGAAGAATAATATGAATCTGCCGATTGATAAGCAGTCGCAGGTTGATGAAATGACCGCAACCTTGCAGGGATATATTGATTCTCTTGAGCTCGAGGATGCTAAGGCAATCTTTAAGGCTAAAGACGGCAGCACAACGGTAATCAAAGGCGGTTATATCTACGGCTTGACTACCGGCTTGACAAAGGCTTCGTTCCTGAATAACTTCGTAACATATGAAAACGTTACAATAAGCTATTCCGGCAACAAGGGCAGATATCTCGGAACGGGAACCGTTGTGACGGTAACATCAACTCTTACAGGTGAGGTTATCGGAACATATACAATTATTATTTACGGTGATGTCAGCGGCGACGGCGTAATCAACTCGGTCGATGAGCTTATGGTTTCCAATACCATTCAGAAGAACTTCATTCTTTCGCCTGCGGCAAGCAAGGCGGCACGACTGGTTTCAAGAAAGGCGCTGACCAATGCGGACTATCTTGCATTGAGAGCCGTTGTCAGAAAACAGGCTTCCATCAATCAAAAGACAGGTAAGCTTGCCTAATCGGGCTTAATTCCATTACGGATGGATTAAGATATTTTAAAGGAGGAATATTCATGGCAAAGAAAATTATCAGCATTGTTCTTTCTGTTATTTTTGCGTTCTCGGCTTTTGCAATTTGCAGTTTTGCCGGCGACACAATAACGGCAGAAGACAGAGAACTTTATCCTGAAGAAGAACTTGCTATTGCCGATCCGAAGGAACGAATTGACCGCACATTGCTTTCCGGCAAGAAATTCGGCTACATAATCCAGGATACGGCAGCAAGCAAAGATGTTATCGAAGACAATCTTTACTATTGGAAGGATGAAATCATCGACGAGTATCATGCTCTTGAAGCAAAGGGCGATGCCGCTACAGATGCAGAGTGGGGCGCTCTCTATCGTAAGATGAAGACACCGCACAACAACAACTTTGACGCATACGGAAACTTCTGGTATGAGTACAAGGATCTTTCAAAGGGCAAAGCAACAGTAAAGTTTGTTGCAAGCAAGGATGTCCTTAATCCGGGTGATGAGTTCACAGTTGATCTCTATCTTACAACCGATTTCACATTCTGTATCATGACAGCAACTGTTTTCTATGATAACTCAGTCGTTGATATCGTAGGCTGCAGCGAGTCTCACAGAGGCACACCGGATACTGCAGATGAAATCAAGGTTCATTCTCTTGGCGAAGAGCTCGGCGAATGGGACTATATTGAAGGTAAGCACTACGGCGATTACGACCTCGCAGCATACGGCGACATGCGTAACGTTGAGTGGCCTGACAGCCTCAGAGCAGAAGAAGGCTGCTATGACAAGTATGAGGGCTATCGTTTCTCAATCAGACCGAAGGATGAGCTTACAGACGTTAAGAGCCTTAAGTGCGATAACACAAAGATTATCACATACAAGTTTAAGGTAAAAGATACCGCAAAACCGGGCACATATTCAGACATTTTCTGCCCCAATGATGCAATGTACACTTTCAATAAGCTTGACGTGTATGACGCAGGTGAGGCTGAGAATAAGCCAATCGCACCGTGCTGGCAGTTCTATCGTTCAAACAAGGATTCAAATGCTTGCCTTTGCTATCTTGCAGATGAATCATATCAGTTCGATAAGACTCTTGATATCACAGGTACAAGAGTAACAGTTGCAGGCGCACAGGTTGAGTACGCTGACTACACAGCACTTGACGCAGCTATTGCCGGCTTTGACAGCTCAGTTTCAGGTCTTTACACCGCTTCCACATGGAACGCATATGCCGCTGCAGTAACAGCAGGTTCACGCGTAGCAAGAGACCTTACTAAGGATAAGCAGACAACAGTTGACGATGCAGCAAAGAGCATCACAGACGCTAAGGCAGCTCTTGTTCTCAACAAGCTTGTAAGCGCTGATGTTATCGGAACACCGACAATCGGTTCAAACGCTAACGTTCAGGTAGTAGCTAACGGTTCTCCGAAGGCTATCCGTCTTGTAGGCGACGGCGAAAATACTTTCACATTTAACCGTGAAGACGCTGTTATCACAACAAACGGCGATAACGAAGTATGGAACATCAAGGTTGCTGCTACAACAGCTCATTCTTCATACAACGTATTCGGCAAATGGGGAGACGAATACAACGATGCAGGTCTTGCTCTCGAGATCAATGCAACAGAGGGACTTGATCTCAGTATTCATTCAATCCTTATTCCCGATATGTATCCTGCAGGAACATATATGGACGGTAAGATCTATGCAGGTGTTCATGATGTAACTATCAGAACAAGCAAGGATGTATTTAAGCTTCAGCTTATTGATCCTGACGGAAATACACGTACATATGATCAGGTTACATGGACTCCTGTTGAGGATGGTAACGAGCTTGTATGGACTATTAAGGTTAATTTCTATATTGGCAAGTTCAACCTTGGCTTGAGAACACGTGCCGCAAATACAACATTTGCTCTTACAGGTGATTATATCACAGGTAGAGGTGTGTTCTAATTCTTTAAAGACAATGCTAATTTGGCTCCGTGCTTCGGCACGGAGCTTTGCCTTTTGTGATTTAATTTCGTTCGTTTGCAGAAAAATATATTGACATACAAGTAAATATATGATATAATTAACATAGATATTGGTGTAGTGAAAAATTAAATGTTAACGTAAAGAATTCTTTTTTAATTTTTTGCTCACCGTGTCGAGTATAATTACGAGGGGTGAAAAAATGACCTACAATAAGCCGGAGCTTGATATCAGAAAATTTGATATTGTTGAGGACATCATGGCTGACGGAAGTTCAGCATTGACTCCGACAGATCCCGCTGTTGACACAGGCGCAAAGTCAGCAGGCGAGAGCATCGGCAGCGATCTCATCATTGGCTAATTTTCAAAAAGACCGAGTCGGCAGACAGCCTTTACGGTTGTCTGCCGAACTTAGATTTTATTCATATTTATCATAATTATGGTAGACGTGAATAAGACCTGAAAGAGGTGAACGGATGCCTGTTTATAAAATTGCAGGGTTAAACGTCGGTTATGAACCGAGATTTGATTTGCTAAGAGAGCGAAGCGAAAAATATCGCTGTGATGAAAAAGCCGATTTTAAAATCGGGGTCAGTGATGACCTGATGGAACGGCAAATGGAGTATTATAAGGATGTTTTGGAGGGCGAAAGCCTCGAATATCTTTGGGTAGGCTCTGCATTTAATCTCAAGTTGCTTGAATATAACGGTATGTTTCTTCATTCTTCAACCGTTGTCGCAGATGGCAAGGCATATTCTTTTTCCGCGCCGTGCTCAACGGGCAAGTCTACGCATACTTCTCTTTGGCTAAAGCTTTTGGGCGATAAGGCGTTTATAATCAATGACGATAAGGCGGCATACAGGAAGATTGACGGTAAGTATTATATCTTCGGCACGCCGTTTTCGGGTAAAAACGATATCAACGTCAACACCTCTGCCGAGCTTGGCGCAATCTGCTTTATTGAGCAAAGTCCGACAAATTCGATAGAACGTGTTGATCCCGATGATGCGCTCAGCCCTCTTATTTCACAGACGATACGACCGGCAAACCCCGAGAGAATGATTCTTCTTTGCGACTTTCTCAATGAACTGCTTGCCGAAGTCCCTATTTACAGACTTAAATGTAATATAAGTCTTGAAGCGGCAGAGCTTTCATACAGAACAATGAGTCAAAGACTGTTGTGATGAAAAAGGATAGATGATTTTGAAAGACAAAAAACCAAAAGGTCAAGCTTGTAAAAACGGCGGCGATATTTCTGCTCTTAAATGGATAATTAAGACATCAAAAGGCAGTTGGCTTTTTGTCTTTTTGTATGCTGTTTTAAGCGCCGCACTTGCATATTTCGGAATATTGACCGCATATGGCACTAAGGATATCGTAAACGGTGCAACAGGTGCGGATTTTGAACTGCTCAAACACGGTGCGATTTATCTTTTGATTCTCGTCCTTATACAAATCACACTGAAAATTTTTAACAGCAATATGTATGAGCGTGCCCGTGCAAAAATCGAGATAAAAATCAGAACAAGTGTTTTTGAATCCATAATGAAAAAGGATTATTCCGAGATTTCAAAGCACCACAGCGGAGATTTGCTTAACCGCTTGACCTCCGATGTCCAAACGATTTGTGACGGAGTTACGGGTTTGGTGCCAAATGTTGTTTCGCTTTTGACAAAGCTTATTTCGGCAGTGATAATAATGATAGGTCTCGACTGGATTTTTGCCGTGATTTTTCTTGCAGGAGGCGGATTGATCGCGCTGACGACCGCTTTTTTCAGAAACTATTTAAAGGGAATTCACAAAAAGGCACAGGAGGCTGACGGAAAGGTTCGCTCATTCTTTCAGGAGTCAATAGCGAGTTTGCTTGTAATTAAGGTATTCAACGCTTACAAACAGGTTGCCGATAAGGCGCGTAAGCTCCAGGCGGATAATTACGGAATACGCATTAAAAGAGCAACGATAAGCATATTTGCAAACACGGGAATTCAGATGGCGTTCAGCCTCGGATATCTTTTGGCAATGGTGCTGGGCGGATTTCGTGTGTATCAGGGAACAATCGATATAGGTGAGTTGACGGCTATTCTGCAGCTCGTCAATCAGATCCAGTCGCCGCTTTCCGCTTTGGCAGGCGTAATTCCGACATATTATTCGATTATAGCGTCAGCGGAAAGAATAATCGAGATTGAGACTTACGATGATGAGCTTTATGCCGACGAGGATATCGGTGACCGTTATGAATATTATGAGAAGTTGAAATCAATTGAATTTGATTCGATAACATTCAAATATAACAGGGATTATGTCTTTGAGGACGCGAGCGCTTCAATCAACAAGGGTGATTTCGCGGCTATAACGGGAATTTCGGGAATAGGCAAGAGTACCTTGCTCAAGCTCCTTTTGGGCGTTATGTCGCCGGAAAAAGGAACGATAAGGGTCGTTATCGATGACTCCGAAAGAACAGTTGACAGAAATACGAGAAAGCTGTTTTCCTATGTTCCTCAAGGCAATATGCTGCTTTCGGGCACGTTGAGAGAAAATATCACCTTTATGTGTGACGAAAAAAGCGACGAAGAAATCAAACGTGCGGTTCAATTGAGCTGCTCCGACGAATTTGTTTCGCAGCTTCCCGAAGGAACGGAAACGGTGGTAGGTGAGAGAGGACTCGGACTTTCCGAAGGTCAGATACAGCGCATTGCAATTGCGAGAGCAATTCTATATGACGCACCCATTCTTTTGCTTGACGAGGCAACATCTGCACTCGACGAAGCAACGGAGGAACGCCTGCTTAAAAATCTCAGAGGTCTTGAAAACAGAACATGTATTATAATAACTCATAAGCCTGCCGCTCTGAATGTTTGCAACAAGGAAGTAAGAATAGAGGACAGGAAGATTTGCATTACGGAAACCCCCGGAGGTAAAAGCGATGAAAATTAAAGAGGGCTACAGAATAAGAAAGGTCGGCAGCAAGAGTGTTGTTGTTGCGCCCGGCGGAATAAATTTTACAGGTTTGATTACTGTTAATGAGACCGGCACTTTTATATGGGGCATGCTCGAAAAGGGCGCGGAAACCGAGGAAATCGTTTCTGAGCTTGCGAAGGAATGCAAGGTTCAGCCCGATGATATTAGATTTGATGTTACGGAATTTATTGAAGCCTTAAAAGGAGCCGATATACTTGAGTGAGAAAATAAGCCTTAACGATATGGCACCCGTTATTCGCGACGCGCTTGACAGTAACGGTGAGGTCTCTTTCGTCTCGGCGGGTCGCAGTATGCTGCCGCTTATCAGGGACAGAAAGGATACGATTACGCTGATTAAGCCGAGAAAGGCAATTAAACCGAATGACATTGTTTTTTATCAGCGAGATAACGGCCGATTTGTGCTTCACCGTGTTATGTTTATCAATTCGGGAACATATGTTATGCGCGGAGACAATCAATGGGACAATGAATATAATATTCGTAACGACCAGATAATCGGTGTACTGAAAAGCTTTGAGCGGAACGGCAAGGTGCATAATGTAACCGATCGCGATTATCTGATGTATGTTAAATTTTTACCTGCTATTCGCATTTTAAGAAAAACTTATTACGGATTCAAAAGCAAGGTTTATAAATTTGTAAAATATCTTTTGAAAAGATAAATAAATAGATTCAGGAGAAATACAATTGATCAGCACAGTTAATGTTAGCTTGCAGTACGGCGGCAGAGAGCTTTTTAAGGGAGCGGATCTGAAATTTACCGACGGTAACTGCTACGGACTTATCGGCGCAAACGGCGCCGGAAAATCGACTTTTTTGAAAATCCTTTCGGGCGAGATCGAACCGAACAAGGGCGAGGTCATTATCACCCCGGGTGAAAGAATGTCTGTCCTGAGACAGGATCACTTTGCCTTTGACGAGTACGACGTTATTCGCACGGTGCTTATGGGAAATCCTCACCTTTGCGAAATAATGGATGAAAAGGAAGCACTCTATATGAAAGAGGACTTCTCGGAGGAGGACGGTATCAAGGTCAGCGAACTCGAGGAAGAGTTTGCCGAGATGGGCGGCTGGAGCGCAGAGAGCGATGCGGAAATACTTCTCAACGGACTCGGAATTACAAATGAATTTCACTATGCCAAGATGAGTGAGCTTGATAACGATATCAAGGTCAAGGTTCTTCTTGCACAGGCTCTTTTCGGAAACCCCGATATTCTTCTGATGGACGAGCCGACCAATCACCTTGATGTTGCGGCTATTCGATGGCTTGAGGATTTCCTTATCGACCTTGAAAGCACGGTTATCGTTGTTTCGCATGACCGACATTTTCTCAACAAGGTTTGTACGCATATTGTCGATATAGACTTCGGCAAGATTGAAATGTATGTCGGCAACTATGACTTCTGGTATGACTATACTCAGATTGCACAGCGTCAGCTCAGAGAGCAGAACAAAAAGGCTGAACAGAAGAAAAAGGAATTGCAGGAATTTATTGCACGATTCAGCGCAAACGCTTCAAAATCAAAGCAGGCAACGAGCCGCAAGAAGCTCCTTGATGAGCTTAATATTGAGGATATGCCGGTTTCGTCACGCCGTTTTCCTTTTGTTTCATTTAAACCGGACCGTGAGGTGGGCAATGAGCTGCTTACTGTTACGGGAATCAGCAAAACAATCGGAGACAGAAAAGTTCTTGACAATGTTTCGTTTACAATAAAGCCCCGTGAAAAGGTTGCTTTTGTCGGCACGGACGGACTTGCAAAAACAACACTTTTCAAAATTCTTGTCGGTGAGCTTGAACCCGACGAGGGTACTTTTAAGTGGGGAGTTACAACGTCACAGTCATATTTTCCGTCGGACAATTCGGAGTTCTTCGATGGCTGCGAGGATTCGCTTATCGACTGGGTAAGAAGGTATTCCAACCTTGTTTTTGAGAGCGATGTCAGAGGCTGGCTCGGAAGACTGATGTTCTCCGGCGAGGAGGCAACAAAGAAGGCAAAGGTTCTTTCCGGCGGTGAGAGAGTCCGTTGCATGCTTATAAAGATGATGCTTTCGGGCGCAAATGTTCTTCTATTCGATGAGCCGACGAACCACCTTGACCTTGAGTCGATCGAATCGCTTAACAAGGGTATTATCAATTTTCCGGAGACTGTTCTTTTTACATCGCATGACCATCAGTTTGTGCAAACGATAGCCGACAGAATAATTGATGTCACAACAGACAGTTTCTACGATAAGAACATCACATATGATGAGTATCTTGACGAGCTTGCCGCAAAGGAAGAAAAATAATTGCGGCGGTAAGACAGGATTTCATATATAAAATTGAATAAGGAGAGATAGTTTTGAAAAAGTTTTTAGCAGTATTTCTAAGCCTGGTAATCTTCGTAATGATCGTCGCTCCTATGAGTGCAATGGCTGAAGATACCTGTAAATGTGACACGGTACCGATAATCTATGTTCGTGGCCGTGCGACAATCCTTACCGATAAGGATGACCCGAGCAGTGAGACGCTGCCGTATGTTCCTGACGGATTTGTTGAAAATGCTTTGAAGGAGCTTGTTCCGGTCTATACAAAGGGCTATCTGACGGACGATTTTTCTGAATTTAAAGCACTTTTCACAAAGTATATGGCAGAAGCGTACAAGGATTTCGCCCTTGACAATAACGGTGAAATTGCGAACAATTCAGGATATAAAACAGCGGACTATTGGAAAAACAATCCTATATATGATATCCACAAGCCGTCAAACGACGTAACAACGCCCGAGGGCGCAACAAATGAATTGTATAAATACTTCTATCAGTATGATTGCCGTCTTGACCCTTGCTCAATTGCAGATGACCTTCATGAATATATTCAGGCGGTCAAAGAGGTTACGGGTCATTCACGTATCAAGGTTCTTGCAAGGTGCCTCGGTACGACGATCCTTTCTGCTTATCTTGCTGAATACGGCTGGGAGGACATTGACGACATTGTTCTTTATAATCCGATTTGCTTTGGAACAGAGGTCACAAATTCACTTTTTAACGGCGAAATGCATTTTGATGCCGACGCTGTTGACTTCTTTGCAAATCAGAATCTTGACGAATCGCTTCCGCTTACACTCCTCAAAGAAGTTATCACGCTGAGCAATAAGCTCAACGGACTCGGAATGACGATGGATTATTTCAATAAAACAGCAACTAAGGTTGCAAAATATGTCACTCCCGACGTTATGAGAGTCTGCTACGGCACAACTCCCGGTTACTGGTCAACGGTTTCTGCCGACAGATTTGAAAGCGCAAGGGATTATATCTTTGAAGGTGTTGAAGAAGAATACGCAGGATTGATTAAAAAAATCAATGATTACCACGAAAAAGTCGGTTCAAAGCTTACAACGTTATATAAAGATATCAAGGCTGACGGAGTGAACGTTTCTATAATCGCAAAGTACGGTTATCAGCTTTATCCTGTGGTTTACAATGCCGACAGACAGAGCGACATGATTGTTACCTGCGAGCAGCAGGCACCCGGCACAACAACGGCACCGATCGGCAAAAAGCTCAGCGATGAATACGTGGCTCAGGCAAAGCAAAACGGAACGGATAAATATATTTCTCCCGATCTTGCCGTTGATGCATCAACAACGCTTTTCCCGGATTCAACGTGGTATATACAAAACATGAAGCATAACTGTTATCCGAGAATACTTTGCCCGTTTATTTATCAGCTTCTCAGGCACGACGGAGAGCCGATGACGGTGTTCAGTGATGAAAACTACCCGCAGTACATTATCTATGAGGGCGAGGAAAATAACGGCGATACAATAAGACCGATGACCCGCGAGGACAAGGGAAATCCGCTGGAAAGACCCGGATTCTTTACTCTTATCAAAAAGCTTATAGTAAATGTATTGAAGATCATTATTGAGACTTTGGGTAAGCTGTTCAAATAATTAACTCCCGAGGAATAGCTGAAATAAAGCTTAACCTGGAAAAGGAGAGATGGTTTTGAAAAAAATTTTAGCAGTGTTTCTGAGTTTGGTAATCTTCGTTATGGTTATTGCGCCCATAAGTGCAATAGCGAAAGACACCTGTGACTGTGATGAGGTGCCGATAATCTATGTGCGAGGCCGTTCACCGATTTACCTTGACAAGGACGACCCAAACAGCCATGAAATTCCTGTTTTTTCGGAGGAATTCATTAAGAAGGCGGCAAAAGAACTTGTCCCTGTTTACACTAAGGGATATTTGAAAGATGATTTTTCGGAATTCAAGACGCTTCTTACTCAGTATATGGCGGAGCTTTGCAAGGATTATATGCTTGACAAGAACGGTGAGGTTCCCAACAATTCCGGACAAAAAGCTTGCGAATACTGGAAAAACGTTCCGTTAACAGATATACATAAAACGTCAAATGACGTTTCCACCGCCAACGGAGCGCATGATGAGCTTTACAAGTATTTTTATCAGTATGACAGCCGTGTTGATCCGTGTGAAACCGCAGACGATCTTCATGAATATATTCAGGCGGTTAAAAAGGTAACAGGGCATTCCCGTGTTAAACTTCTCGGAAGATGCCTTGGCACCGTGATTCTCTCCGCATACCTTGCGGAATACGGCTGGGAGGACGTCGACGATGTTGTTCTCTATAATTCAATCTGCTTCGGCACAGAGGTAAACAATTCGCTCTTCAACGGAGAACTTTATTTTGATGCGGACGGAGTTGACTACTTTGCAACTCAGAATCTCGGCGATTCGCTTCTTTTTACCCTTCTTAAAGAGATAATCACACTCAGCAACAAGTTGAACGGACTTGACATGACAATGGATTATTTCAACAAGACAGGCACAAGAGTTGCAAAATACGTTATTCCCGATGTTATGAGGGTCTGTTACGGTACGTTCCCCGCTTATTGGGCTATGGTTTCCGCCGACAGATTCGAAGAGGCAAGGGACTATATCTTTGCGGGTGTTGAGGACGAATATGCAGGACTTATCCAAAAAATAAATCACTATTACGAAACAGTCGGTTCTAAGCTTACCTCTATGTATAAGCAGATGGAGGCCGACGGAGTGCATGTATCAATCGTTGCTAAGTACGGTTTTCAGCTTTATCCAATTGTTTATAATGCGGATCTTCAGAGTGATATGCTTACCACCTGCGAGCAGCAGGCCCCGGGCACAACGACAGCTCCTATCGGTAAAAAGCTCAGCGATGATTATATTGCACAGGCAAAGGCAAACGGAACAGATAAGTATATTTCTCCCGACCTTTCAATTGACGCTTCAACAGCGCTTTTCCCGGACACGACCTGGTATGTTCAAAACCTCAATCACGACTGTTATCCGTGGGCACTGTACCCGGTGATTTACAGAATTTTGAGGCATGGCGAACAGCCGCTTACGGTGTTCAGCGAGAAAAATCTTCCTCAATATCTTATTTATGAGAAAAATGAAGATAATGTTGAAACAATCAAGCCTATGACCGAGGAGGATAAGGGTGACCCGCTTGAAAGCCCGAATTTCTTTACGCTTATTAAAAACATAATAGTTAATATTGTCAAAATTATTATTGAGCAGTTGGGCAAACTGATTAAGAAATAATTGTTTTATCAAAAAAGCGCAGACCGTCAGGCCTGCGCTTTTGCGTGTTCAGTTTTCGCTGATATAAATGAATCTCGGCAGCTCGCGGGAAGTTATTTGATAAATTCCGGCATATTCGCCTTTAAAAAGAACGGTTATTTTGTTTTCTCCGCTTTTTAGCCTAAAAGTCTCCTTTGAGGTTTCTTTATCAACAGCAATGAGATTTGAAGTTTTCAAAAGACCGATTTCAACGTCCTCGTTGTCAATCGCCGAGATTTTTACCTCTGATTCGGTGTTGTTCGGGTTGTAGATATTCAGCACACATTCAATATAAACGTAATCGTCATCGGTATAGAAATCCACAAAATAGCTTTGGTCGCTGTTGTCAAGTATCGGCGTTTTTTCAACCGAACAAGAGGAGAGGGAGAAAAGCAAAACGGTGCATGATATCAGTGAAATAATTTTTTTCATAATCTTATCCTTGTATAACTCATATAATATGTTTACATTTTATTTTACCATACAATAATCATATTGACAAGCGGTGTTGACAAATCAAAAAAAGAGTAGTACAATATGAAATTGAAATTCAGTTTCATATTCGGAAGGTGAATTAAATGGAGAATTCATATAACACGAAGCAGGGCGGATTGATCCTTTCACTCTTGCAAAAAAAACCGGGCAGACATTTTACTGCCGACGAAATTATTTCAGAGCTTGCGAAGGACGGACAACCTGTCGGCAAGGCCACTGTGTATAGGCACCTTGACAAGCTGATAAGGCAAGGTGCGGTACGCAAATATTTTGCCGAAGAGGGTCAGAGCGCATGCTTTGAATTCATAGACAAGAACGGTAATTGCGAATCGCATTATCACCTGAAATGCTCAGGCTGCGGCAGACTTATTCACGTTGAGTGCGGTTATCTTGATGAGCTGGCACAGCATGTTTTGGAGCACCACGGCTTTGTGATAAGCCCCGAGAAAACCGTTCTTTACGGATTGTGCGATAAATGCAGGGAGGCATTGGATGAAGAATAAAATTACGGCGATTTTGCTCGCTGTTTTAATGCTCATGCTTTGCGGCTGTTCGTACACTGCGCCGAAAAAGAGTGACAGGCTGAGTGTTGTCTGCTCGATTTTTGCACCGTATGATTTTGCCCGCCGGATTGCAGGCGACAGGGCGGAAGTAAAAATGCTTTTGCCGACGGGAGTTGAGAGTCATTCGTACGAGCCGACACCGAGAGATATAATTGAACTCGAAAATTCGGATATTTTCTTCTATGTCAGCGAGCACACGGAAACATGGGTCACGCAGATAACGGATGCTGTTGAAAATGAAAGCGTTAAAAAAATTGATATAGCCGATGAGCTTGGAATTGTGATAAACGACCACGATCACGACCATGACCATCATCACGGCGAAGAACATGATGAGCACGATGAGAGTGAAACGGACGAGCACATCTGGACAAACCTTGAAACGGCAACAAAAATGATTGACTGCATTGCAAAGGAAATGGGCAAAGCGGACACGGACAATGCGGATTATTACAGCGAAAACGCAAAGGCATATTCTGCGGAAATATTGAAGCTCAGAGACGATTTTTCACGGATTGTTAAAAGCTCAAAGCGAAGGGAGATTGTTTCGGGGTCACGGTTTGCAATGAAGAATTTTACTCGTGAATTCGGCATTGAATTTACGGCGGCATTTGCTTCATGCGTTGACAATACCGAGCCGAGTGCATCGGTTATGGCGCAGATCATTGACAAGATAAATGCTGATAATTTGCCTGTTGTTTTCTATGAGGAGCTGACCGAGCCAAAAATCGCAAGGGCGGTTTCAATTGAAACGGGTGCAAAAATGCTTCTGCTTCATTCGTGTCATAATGTTTCCTCGGACGAAATGAAGAGGGGAGAGACTTATCTCTCGCTCATGCGGCAAAATTACAGGAATTTAAAGGAGGCGCTGAACTGATGCAGATTTTGAAATGCGAAAACATTCACATGAATTACGATTCGACCAAAGCGGTCAACGGTGTCAGTTTCACCGTTGATGAGGGCGATTTTCTTTGTATCGTCGGCGAAAACGGAGCCGGTAAAAGCACGCTTTTGAAAGGTATCCTCGGCTTGCAGAAAATCTCCGAGGGAAAAGTTGAATTTAACGGAATAAAGAAAAGCGGAATCGGCTATCTGCCGCAAAAAACGCAGGTGCAAAAAGATTTTCCGGCAGGAGTCAGAGAGGTCGTCCTCAGCGGCAGACTCAGCGGAAAAGGGAAGCTCTTTTATACTGCTGCAGACAGGCGAATTGCGCAGGAAAATATGGATATTATGAAGATAAATTCAATAAAGAATAAGTCCTTCAATGAGCTTTCGGGCGGTCAACAGCAGAGAGTTTTGCTCGCAAGAGCATTATGCGCAACGGATAGGCTTTTGCTTCTTGACGAACCGACAACCGGTCTTGACCCGTTTGTGACAGAGGATATGTATAAGCTGATAAGTCATCTCAACAAAGAACACAGCGTTACGGTGATTATGGTAACCCATGACGTTAAAAGCGTAATTCAGTACGCAAACAAAATTCTTTGCATGGAGCATGACGGCGATTTCTTCGGCACGACCGAGGAATATCTAAAAACAGCGGCAGCAAAAAGGATTCTCGGAGGTGACAGCCATGCTTGATATGTTCGTTCAGATGTTTTCCTATGGATTCATGCGAAGGGCGATAATCGTCGGTGTGCTGGTTGCCCTATGCGCAGCTTTGCTCGGGGTTACGCTCGTCTTAAAGCGATATTCAATGATAGGCGACGGACTTTCGCATGTCGGCTTCGGCGCACTCTGCGTTGCTCTTGCAATGAATGTTGCACCGCTTGCAGTTTCCGTACCTGTTGTAATAATATCCGCATTTCTGCTTTTAAGGATAAGTGACAACAGCAAGATCCAAGGCGATGCGGCGATAGCTTTGATCTCAAGCACGGCATTGGCGATCGGAATCCTTGTAACCTCAATGACAACGGGTCTTAATTCCGACGTAAACGGATATATGTTCGGCAGTATACTTGCAATGAGCAGTACGGATGTTATAATAAGCATAGTGATTTCGGCGGCGGTGCTGATTCTATACTGCGTATTTTATAATAAGATCTTTTCAGTTACATTTGATGAAAGCTTTGCGACGGCAACAGGAACAAAAACGGGAATGTACAACACGCTGATAGCCTTGCTGACGGCAATAACCGTTGTTATCGGCATGAGGATAATGGGAGCAATGCTGATTTCGAGCCTTGTTATTTTTCCTGCGCTGACGGCAATGCGAGTTTGCAAAACGTTTAAAAAAGTTGTTGCCGTTTCGGCCGTTATTTCGGTTATATGCTTCTTTATCGGTTTGTTTGTTTCGTTTGCGTTTTCAATGCCGGCAGGTGCGAGCGTTGTTGCCGTGAATGCGATGATGTTCGGAATATTCTCGCTCGTCGGAATGATAAAAAGAAAAACTGCATAAATTACTCTATGAGGTGGTACTATGACAATTAAAGAATTAAAAGAAAATCCCGTTAAGCTGATTGCCGATGACTGGGCGCTTGTCAGCGCAGGAACTCCTGAAGATTGGAACACGCTGACCGTCAGTTGGGGAGGAATAGGCGAGCTTTGGGGCAGAGACGTCGCTTTTATATTTATACGTCCGCAGAGATATACAAAGAAATTCATTGATGAGCAGGATTATTTCACTATCAGCTTTTTTGATCCCGAATATAAGGATATGCTTCGCCTTTGCGGAAGGATCTCGGGCAGGGACTGCGATAAAATAAAAGAAGCCGGTCTGAGTCTTGCAACCGACGGCGCAGCCGTTTATCCGACAGAGGCAAGACTGATAATTAAATGTAAAAAAATTGCGGTTCAGCCCTTGGATAATTCCGGATTCCTTGATAAAACAATTGAGAAAAACTATGCCTCAGGGGATTATCACTATATGTATGTCGGTGAAATTGAAAAAGTTATCGAAAAAAAGTAAAAAATTTAAAAAAATGCTTGACAAATTGACGTTCACGGTATATAATAAGCAAGTCGTTTGGGAACAATAGTTCCCGACGGAGTCGGTGTCGATGGCGAAGAGGGTCCACCCGTTCCCATCCCGAACACGGTAGTTAAGCTCTTCAGCGCTGAAAATACTTGGCGGGCAGCC
>ENA-UERK01000836-UERK01000836.1-human-gut-metagenome-genome-assembly--contig:-NODE-836-length-25028-cov-8.554607_pt1 | contig 25028 bp, 19 predicted proteins | sample MGYA00242957_ERZ507957 | MGnify/ENA primary metagenome ERZ507957 (study PRJEB26167, sample SAMN06115538) | human gut metagenome | host: Homo sapiens | place: China:Heilongjiang | collected 2015-11-06...
TTCCCTGTCTATCCGCTGTCCGCAAAACCATTGATTTTATTAGCTTTTTGCCGCTATCGCTATCACACCTCATTATTTAATCGCCCCGGATTTCAAAAACTGCTTGAGGATATTGAAATGGGATATGTAAGTGTGATTATCGTAAAGGATATGTCCAGACTCGGCAGAGATTATCTGCAAGTAGGATATTACACCGACACCTACTTTCCTGATAGAAATATCCGCTTTATAGCAGTTAATGACTGTGTGGATAGTGCAGACGGCGAAAACGAACTTGCACCTTTTCGTAACGTTATGAACGAAATGTATGCAAGAGATATTAGCCGTAAGGTCAGAAGTTCACACAGGCTTCGTGGCAACGCAGGAGAGCCTTTATCTCAACCGCCCTACGGGTACCTGAAATCGCCAGAAAACAAAAAGAAGTGGATTATAGATCCCGAAGCAGCACAAGTGGTGCAAGATATATTCCGTATGTGCTTGGAGGGTAAAGGTAACGAAACTATCGCCCGTATTCTGCAAGAGCGAAAGGTGTTAATCCCGATGGCATATTGGAGAGAAAAGGGTCTTGGCAGAGGCGGTAAGAAAGCACAACCCAATCCGTACAAATGGTGCAAATCCACCATAGCCAAGATACTTACTCAACAAGAATACTGCGGTGATGTAATCAACTTCAAGACCTATTCAAAGTCATTTAAGAAGAAAGCCCGTATTCCTAACCCCGAAGAAAACTGGGCGGTGTTCAAGGATGTTCACGAGCCGATAATAGACCGTGAAACCTTTGAAGCGGTACAGAAGCTCACCAAGAAAACCAAACGCCGAGCGCCGAAAGCGGATAATACACCAAAGAATATGTTTTGTGATTTGCTCTATTGTGCCGATTGTGGTAGCAAGTTGTGGTCGCACGTAAACACCATAAACAAGGATATTCAGTACTTCAGTTGCTCCAACTACAAGGTGGATACAAGAGGAACTTGTGAGTCAAGGCATTATATCCGAGCCGATGCCATAGAACAAGTGGTAATACTTGAACTAAAGCGGATGGCAAGGTTCTTACAGAGCGACGAGGAAGCCTTTGCAGACCTACTTGCTCAAAAGACACAAAAGGATATCATCAACGAGCAAAAAGCTCTGCAAGGCGAACTACAACGCTGTACGGCACGAAACCAAAAGGTTGCCGAGCTTTACGAAAAACTCTATGAGGATAATGTTTCGGGCAAAGTAACGGACGAATGGTTTATGCAGTTGTCCCACAAATACGAAGTGGAGCGTATGGAGCTGAAAACAAAGATTGTATCCTTAAACGAGAGGATAAATAATCTTGGTACAATGCAACAGAACAAAGACCGATTTATCAATGCCATCCGAAGATTTATGGAAATGCAAAAACTGACCGCACCACTTCTTCGGGAACTCATAGACGAGATAACGGTTTATGAAACCGAAGGTGTTGGTAAAAACCGCAGTCAACGGATTATGATCCATTACAAATTCATTGGGTATATTGAAATACCCGAATGCGGAAGTAATTACAAGGCAGACACACGAAAAGGTGTAGCCGTCGAGTATATTACCAAATCCGCATAAAACAAAAGAGCAGGCTTCAAAACCTGCTCCATACATAACGAAGAAACTCGAAATTACAAAAAAATCGAGTGTCCATAACTCAAATCCGTTATGAACACTCGATATGGCTGGGGTGGCAGGATTCGAACCTACGAATGCAGCAGTCAAAGTGCTGTGTCTTACCACTTGACGACACCCCAATGCAGTATAAAATTTTAAACAAAAAGTGGGGTGGATGATCGGGGTCGAACCGACGACCTCCAGGGCCACAACCTGGCACTCTAACCAACTGAGCTACATCCACCATGTTCAGCAAAACACAAAAGCTATTATACCAGTTTTTTGCAAATTGTCAACCCCTTTTAAAAGAAAAAATTTAATTTCTCCTGGTTTTTCTGCGTTTTTTTTAAATTGTTTTGTTTTTTACAGAAATATCTTTAAAAAAATGTAGAAATCTGCAATGTAATATGGTAATATATAATGTGAGTTTATGGAGTTGTATACTTTGTAAAAAGACGATATGCGGATGTGAAATCATGTCTAAATTTTTTCGAGCCGATATTCGGCCGGCTTGTAAATACTGCCGTTTTTGCGTTTTGGGCAGCAGCGAGCCAATGCTTTGCAAAAAACGCGGCCCGGTTGAGCCGGAGCAAAGCTGCCGGCGCTTTTGCTACGACCCGGTTAAACGGGTGCCAAGCAGCAGCCCGGCCCTTGAAAACAACTTTACGGCCGAAGATTTTTTACTTTAACGAATTGAGGACTGAAAATGCCTGAAAAAGAAAATTATTCTGCCAACCGGGATACCGACCTGGTTGTTGGGCGTAACGCCGTAACCGAGGCGCTGCGCTCCGGGCGGGAGATTGATAAAATTTTTATTGCCGCGGGGGAGGTTACCGGCCCGCTGGTGCCCATTGTGCAAAAATGCCGTGCGGCTAAAATTTTGGTTAAAACCGTTCCTGCCAAAAAGCTGGATTACCTTTGCGGGGGCCTGAACCACCAGGGGGTTATTGCCGTGGTTGCGGCGCACACCTACTGCACGCTGGAGGATATTTTGGCGCTGGCGCAAAGCCGAGGCGAGAACCCGTTTATTATTATTTGCGATTGTATTGAGGACCCCCACAATTTAGGGGCAATTATTCGCACGGCGGAGGCCACCGGCGTACACGGAATTATTATTCCAAAGCACCATTCGGCCTCGTTAAACGCTACGGTTGCCAAGTCGGCAAGCGGCGCACTGGAGTATATGAATGTTTGCAAGGTTACCAATTTAGCCGCCACAATAGACTGGCTAAAAGAGCGCGGCATTTGGGTTTACGGTGCCGATATGAACGGCGAAAGCTGGAACAGGGGCGATTACACTTCCCCTACCGCTTTGGTAATTGGCTCGGAGGGCAACGGAATTGGCCGCCTGGTGCGGGAAAAATGCGACGGTATTCTCTCGCTGCCAATGTGCGGTAAGATCAATTCGTTAAACGCATCGGTTGCGGCCGGCGTTTTAATGTACGAGGTTGCGCGGCAACGAATTTTAAAATAATGCGGTACAAATTTTGCTAAAAAACTGCAAAGCACCGGTAAAAACCTTTGGGTGCACGCAAAGTGGTAAACCGTGGGCGGTTTGCATTTGTTACTGCCGGTTAAAGCCCGCTTTTAACAAATTAAAATTAGCCCGGTAGAGGAACGAACAGGAAAGGAAGAATTTTCGTGGCATTTTTTTCGAAAAGAAAAAGGAACGAAGAATTTAAAAAGCAGCTGGAACGCGAAGCTTTAGATAAAATGGATCAGGGCGGCATTTTGCCGTACGAAACCGTTGGCATAACGGTTGGCACCGGAAAGCCGCACCACCCTTCGCCGGCCCATGTAATTACCGCAGCCGAGCTGAAGGGGGAGGAAACCGGCCAACCGGTACCGGTGCAGCATTTGCCGGAGCCTACCGCTGGGGAGCCTATTGGTATGGCGGCCGGGCAAAAGCCCGACACCGCCAGCGACTTTTTATTTAAGCGGATGACCGAGGCAAGGCAGGCTGCCGCCGCGCGTTACACCGCCCAAAATAGCACGCAGCCGCAAGGCCAAAACGCGTTTACACAGCCTGAGGTACGGCAGCAATCTGCAGTGCAGCAGCCTACCCAAACAGCAGCACCGCAGGCTGCAAAAGTCGCCGCGCCGCAGCCCAACCAGCCGGCTGAACCGGGTTTTGCGCCGGGTGCCCCGAATTTTAAAATTCCGATCGCGCCCCGGCCGACCCAGGCGGCAGCACAAAATGCCTCAGCAGCCACGCAGCAGGCCCGGCCTGCAACGCCAAAGGTGCCGGTTGAAACCGCCCGGGCGGCAGAGCCAAAAGCCGCACCGGAGGTTGCACCGCAGGAACCGTTTGATTTAAACGCGGCTATTAATTCTTTAAAAAATGCCGCCGGGTTAATGTCCGGCTCGGTAACGGCAAACAGGGCCGAAAAGCCGGCACCAGCGGCACCGGCAGGCAGCGCGGGGCAAGCTAAGGCCGTGCCAAACAGTAGCCCGGTTCGCCCGGCAGAGCCGGCCCCCCAAAAGCCCAATTTAACCTTAAACCAAAAGGCAAAACCTGCAGCGCAGCCGGCCGCGGGCAGCGCAAAAGCGGCTGTAAACCAAAGCCAGCAAATTTCAAGCGCAATTGACCGTGATGTTTCTAAAATAGCGCAGGCGCAAAAAGCGGCGGCCACGGCCGAGCAGCGCCGCAAGACCCTTTTGGACCGCTGCAACGCCTATTTGGCCGATGATACAGTTGGTGTTGTTCAGCCGGATACCTCCCGCTACAAGCTGGAAAGTGTTGAATCTATTTTAAGCGGATTTGAAGACCGCGCCACCCAAAAGGTTCTGCGCAGCTTAAACCTGCCAATGCCGGAAAAGGCCGCGCCCCAAGGCGCCCCCAAGGCCGCCGAGCAAAAGACAGAGCTTTCACCCGAGCCGGCCGTACGGCGGGTGCCGCTTGCTTCAAGCACCGATATTTCAAGCTACTCCGGCACCGAGACCGAAAAGCTGCCCGGCAGCGGCACGGTAAAGCACATTGCTTTTCAAAATCCAACGGCACCGCGCAGTGCGGCCGCCAAAATAAGCAGTGCTGCCGCCGACAGCGCAACCCGGCACATTGACCTTAGCGGTGTAAGGCCGCAGGCTGTCGCGCCCGAGGCCGCCGTTGACGCCACGCAGACCTTTAAAAAATTTAAAGAGCAGGAGCCGGTTTTGCCTAAGAGCGAACCGCAAAGCGATTTGCCGGCTGAGGAAAACCAGGAGCCAAGCGAGACCGAAAAGCTGCCGACCGCAGATTACCGCACAGTGGGGGATAAAGACGCCGTAAATGCCGCCCTTTTGGCCGCCGGTAAAAAGCTGCGGCTGCGCGCCTTTGCCAACACGGTTTTGCTAATTGGCGCGGTGCTGTTTTCTACCCTGCTGGCCGGGCCGGTAAAGGCGGCCGGCAGTACGGCCTTTTACGCGGTGCATTTGGTGCTTACCCTGTTAATTGCGGCGGTTAATTTGCCGGTGTTAAAGGGGTTAAAGGCGTTTGTTTCTAAAGAAAAAAGCATGGACTGCGGGTTGGCCGCAGCCATTGTGCTTGCTTTGCTGCAGGCGGTGCTGGCGGTTGCCGGCGTGCGTTCACAGTTAGGCTTTCCGCTTTCGGGTCTGCTGGCGCTTTCGGCCACGCTTTACAGCTTTGGCCGGCTTTCGGCTCACCGCAGGGTTTGCGCTAACTTTAGCGTTATTGCTAATGAAAAGCTTAAAAATGCGTTGCACATTGTTTCAAACCACACGGCAAATTTGGCTATGGGCCAGCGTGCCGTGGGGGAGGATGTTTTAATTTGCTGCGGCAGTAAAACCAAAAATGTAGAGGACTTTTTGGCTTATTCCTACTGCAAAAACCCTTTAGTAAACCGCGCTAAAAAAATTGCCCTGGTAGGGCTGATTATGGCGTTGGGGTTAGGGGTTGCTGCGGCCTTTATTACCACTATGGACTCGGCCTACGCTGTGTTTGTTGCCGGCGTAGTAAGCTGCATTGCCGCGGCCCCGGCAACCCTGTTTATTCCAAACTTTCCGCTGCGCAGCGCCGCCAAACGGTTAAACGGCTACGGCGCCATGTTAACCGGGTACAAGGCCTGCGCCGAGTTAGACCGCTGCAACGCGGTTGCCGTTACGGCGGGGCAGCTGTTCCCGGAGGATTCGGTTTGCATGATAGATATGCGACCGCTTAGCCCCAACCCTATTGATAAAACGATTTTAGACGCTTACTCGGTAACCGCGCAAATTGGCAGCCCGTTGGCCGGGATGTTTAAACAAATTAACAACACCACCGATTTAGTGCCAAAAAAGGCCGACACCGTAATGTACGAGGAAAAAATGGGCGTTTCCGGCTGGGTAGATAAACACCGCGTGTTTGTTGGCAACCGCATTTTAATGGAGGCGCACGGCTTTAAAGCGCTGCCGCCGTTAGAGCTGGATAAAAAGATTTTACGCAAAGGGTATTTTCCGGTTTATTTGGCGTGCGACAATGCGGTTTGCGCCATTTTTGTGGTTAAATATTGCCCGAACGAGGAGGTTGCTTACGAGCTGAGCCGCCTTTGCAACACCGGCACTACCATTTTGGTTAAAAACTGCGACCCCAATTTAAGCGAAAAAATGCTGTGCGATTATTTTGGGCTGTACGAGGATTCTATTAGCATTATGAACAAACAGGGCTGCGATTATTTTGATACGGCTGCCGCCTACCAAGAAAGCCGAAGCGCCGGCGCCAGCTTTGGTAAATCGGTTTGCGGATTTTTTGCCGCTATGACCGCCGCCATTCAAATTAAAAGCCTGTTTCATTCTATGTCGGCGTTGTATGTTGTTACGGTAGTTTTAGGCATTTTGGCAACGGCCATTGCCGTTTTTACGGCGCCTGCGCTGCTTTCGCCCTGGTGCCTTTTGGCGTACCAGTTAATTGCCACCCTGCTTATTTGCCTGCCGGCCGTTTTTAAACGGCCGTAGGCGGCGTGTAAAGCTGGCAAACTTGCGCCCTTTGCCAATTAAAAACCGTTACAAAAGCACGAACAAAAAATGCCCCTTTTGCAGGCTGCAGGCGGGGCATTTTTGGGGGGAGCTTATGAAATTAAAATTAAATAGCCGGGCTTCGGACCTGGTTATTTGCGCGCTGTTTTGCAGCGTATATTTGCCCTTTGCCGCAACAGCCGCCGTGCTAATTGCGGCGTTTGCTTATTTTTGCATTTTTCAAAACGGGCTTAGCGTTTTTAAAAAGCGCTTTACCTGGCCGGTTTTAATTTTGGCTGTTTACGCCGCCGTTGTTGCGGCAGCAAATTTTAACTGGATTGGCCTGGCCTCGGCCGCCGGCTATTTTATGCTGATAACCATTTTGCTTTATTGCCGGGAGCGCTGCAGCACCAAAACCTTTGAATTAGGGCTAAAGCTTTGCTGCCTGTTTGGCACAGCGGTTGCCATTTTAGGGTATTTTGATTGGTATTTAAGCACCTATTTGGTAAAAAGTAACGAGATGTACCGCTGCACGCTTTACTTTTTTAACTGCAACTACCTGGCAACGGTTTTAGCAACTACGGTTTTAATTTGCGGGTACAAAATTTTGGTGTTTCGCAAAAATGTTGCCCTGTACGCTGCCGCTGCGGCACTTATGGCCGGGGCCATTTACTTAACCGGCAGCATGTTTGTTTGGGTAGAGGTGCTGGTTGGCCTGGCAATGCTGCTGCTTTTAACGCGAAAAAATCAGCTTTTAAGCATTGTTTTACTGTTGGCGGCCGCCGCCTGCATTGTTTTGTACTGCGCCCCTTATTTAATGCCCCGGTTGGTAGATTATTCGGGCGTTACAACCGATAACCGGCTTTTAATTTGGCGGGTTGCCCTGCGGGATATTGCCAAAAACCCGCTGTTTGGCCGCGGCTTTTTGGGCTACTACCACATTTATGCCAATTATCCCGGCAGCTACGCCACCACCCACTGCCACAATTTGCTGTTAGACCTTTTATTAAATTTTGGCGTTGTTGGAACGGTTTTTCCTATTTGGTTTATAGTGGGCTATGTAAAACGGGCCATTTGCTGCCGCAACGCCCAAACCAAGCTGCAGCAAACCAGCCTAATTTTAGCGGCGCTTGCCGCTTTGGTGGTGCACGCTACGGTAGATTTAACCTTTTTGTGGATCCAAACCGGGCTGCTTTATTGCTTAATTTTAGGCGGAATTGGCGGCGAAGAAAGGCTGCTGGGGTTTGACCGGGCCGATTTTGGCAGGGCCGAATAAGCCATAGCTTGAATTTTAGCTTTTTTAAAAATTTTTAAACTTAAAAATGCAAAGCGGTTTTAAACGGGAACGCACCGTTTAAAACCGCTTTTGGCTTTGTTATTACATTCGTGGAATAAGCAGCATTTTATTTTCTTTTAGGCGGTCCTCCTTTAAATCGTTTTGCTCTAAAAGCTCTTTGCGGTTGGCGCAAAAGCGCTTGCAAATTTGCCAAACCTCCTCGCCGCTTTGCGCAAAGTAGGCAATTAAGGCGGCGTTGTCATCCACCGCGGGGGTGTTTTCATCTACCGTAAGGCCGGTAAGCACCTGTAGGCTTTCGGCGCTGTACACGGTGGCGTTAATGGCCAGTTTAACGGTTAGCTCGGCGCCGCCGCGCCCGTTGGGGCGGTACTCGCAGTTAGAAACCGTTATTTTGGGCTTGCACATTGGCGCTGCAATAGGCGTTTCTAACAAAATGGGGTATTCAAATTCAATCATCCGCTCGCTGTAACCAAATTCGCCCTCGCTGTTTTGGTGCAGCGCGCCGCACAAAATGCTGCCGCTTAGCGTTAAGCCTTTTTCGCCGGGCCGGGCGCTGCAATCTGCCGTGTCGCACCAAATATCGCAAATGGTTTCGGCCTCCTCCGGCAAATCAATTTGTTTTTTACACAAAAAGGTTTCGTTTACCTGCTTTGCCAGCTTGGTAAAGGGCACCTCCTCGGTTTTAAAATCGGTTTTTTTGCGGGTGCTGTAAGCGTCAAAAATTAAAGGTACGGTTTGCAGGCAGCAGGCCTTGCAGGTAAGATTTATGCGGCTAACAACCGCAACCGACCGGCATTCCCCCTCGGCGTTGGTGCGGGTGGTAAGGTTTAGGCTGCAAAGCTCGCCGGTTACGCTGCAGCGGCAATCCTCGGTAATATCTGCAATTTCTACAATTTGGCTAAAGGGAAACTGCTGCTGCGTTTTTTGCACGGCGCAGCTTTTGTCGCTGTAAAGCAGGCAAAGGCTTAAGCTGCCCGAAACCATGACCTTGCCGTTAATAATTTTCGGCTCCTCAGTTTGCACGGCGGCGTCGGTGCGAATAATTTTAAAAATGGCGGGCTTTTCCTCCGGCAGTTCAAAGCCGTCGTCTATAACGGTAGATTTTTCGGTAATGCCAATTGGCAAAACGGTTTCGGCCTGCCCGCAAAGGGTTTCAAAATCCGGGGCGTCAATATCGGCTATAATGTTGTGCTGCGCCACCTTTTTTAAGGTAACCTTTAGCCTTAAAACGCCTTTTACGCTTAGTTTTCGCTCGGTAACGGCGCGGCAGGTGTTCAGTACGGCGTTGCAGCTTACCTCAAACCCGGCAGTTTCCAGCTCCTCGTTGCCGTCAAAGCTTTTTTTAAAGGGCTGCTCAAATTCCCCGCAGCAAAGGGTGCCGTCGGCGTCCTCGTACATTACGCTAATTAACACGGTGCCGTCTACCGTTGCCGTGTTACCGGAAAGCTGTTTGGCGGTAACAAAAGGCACCGCCTTGCATTTCAGTGTTTTTTTAATGTCCCCCAAATACTCCGCCACGGTAAAATCGGCTTCAATTGGCAGTTCGGCGGTTTGTTCCAGGCAGGTTTTTTCGTTTTTTAGGTTAAATTCGGTAATTTTGCGGTCCATGAAATACTCTCCTTTATTGCGGGCTCGGGCGCCGTTCTTTTGTTTTATGTATATGCCTTGGCTAAAAAAAATATGCAGCCGGTTTTTGGCTGCATATTTTTGCAAAAAATTAAGTTTTTTAAGCGGGGGAGTTTGGCCCGGCAGTGCGCGCGGCATTGCAATTGCGGCGCAGCGCTAAGCTACGGCTGCTCGGTATTCTGTTCTGCGCCTTGCTCGGCGGTGGGTTTAGCGCTCTGCTCAGTAACGGGTCTGCCATTTGGTTCGGCGCCTTGCTCGGCGGTGGGTTTAGCGCTCTGCTCAGTAACGGGTCTGCCATTTGGTTCGGCACCTTGCTCGGCGGCGGGTTCGCTGTTTTGCCCAACATTCTCATCGGCATTTTGCCCGGCGGGCGTTAGCCCCTTAACGGTAATTTTGCCCTGCACATAAAGGTCGTGCAAAACAATAATGGTAACCGGGAAAAGGAAGAGACCTACAAAGCCCATAAGCTTGTAACCGCAAAAAATGGCAATTAGGGTAATTAGCGGGTGCAGACCAACCTGGTTGCCAATAACCTTTGGCTCTAAAAAATTGCGAATAACGGTAATAACCAAATAAACAATTAAAATGCCAACGGCGTGCCAAATGTTGCCGGTAATCAGCTCAATTACCGCCCAAGGGATCAACACCGTGCCGGTACCCAGCACCGGTAAAATATCTACCACGGCAATTACAGCGGCTAAGGCAATAGAATTATCTACCCGCAAAATAAGTAGGCCAATGCTCAGCTCAATAAAGGTAATCATGAGCAGCAGGGCGTAGCCGCGCAGCATACGCAAAATGTTGCGCATAAAAATAATTTTAATATCAATAAGCAACTGCCAAACCCTGGCCGGCAACACCTCGCTGGAGAATTTAATAACGCGGCGGTAGTCTTTGGCAATGTAGCAGCTGGCAACAACGGTAATAATAATGCTAATTAAAATGTTGGGAATGCGTTTAACAATATTGCCCGCAAAGGCCGAAAGCCACGAGGTTAGCGAGCCGGTTAAGGTGCTAACAACTTTTTCGGGCATGTTGTTCAGGGCCGAAACGGTGGAGCTTGGCAGTTGATTTAAAAGGTCAGAAAATGTTACGGAAAGCTCTTTCATTGCCTTGGAGAAGGTTGGAAAATATTCGGGAATAATGACCAGCAGCGCCGAGACCCAGCGGTACAGCATAAAGCCAATAAGCCCTACCAGCCCAATAAGTAAAAAGTAGGTAATAACAACCAAAACAACGGTGCATACGCCGCTGGGAATACGGGTTGCCTTGTGAATGGCGCGGGACGGCCGCTGCACTAAAAACGAGGCCAAAATGCCAATAACAAACGGCAGCAGATAGACCGATAAAAACTTAAAGGCCACATAGGCTATGGCGCAAATTACAATAAAAAAAGCAAAGTTAATTAAAAAATCTTTTTTCTTTTCTATGGTCAAGGGTGCTACACTCCTACGGTTAAAATTCCGTTTTAAGCCGCAAAAACGCCGCTAAACAATAATATAATACCCCAGTTGGCGCAAGGGTTCAAGTCTTAATTGTAAATTTTCGTAAATATATACACTAAAAATGGCAAAAACGCGCCTAAATTTGCCGCATTAATGTATTGCAAAAATAATCATAAAGCGTTATAATATATTTTGTCACAAAAACACCTGTACACGAGAGGGGGACAGTGCCGCGTGCAAAATACCGATTATTTATTGGTAAAAACCGCAGCCCTGCCGGCTGTTTTTGCAAAGGTGGCGCAGGCCAAGCTGCTGCTTTCTACCGGGCGGGTTAAATCCTCCAGCGAGGCGGTGCGGCTTTGCGGGCTTTCGCGCAGCGCTTATTACAAATACCGCGACTGTGTTTTCAGCGTTGGCGACCAAGGGGCCGAAAATGTTATTAACCTTTCCGCCGTGCTGGAAAATCGCTCCGGGGTGCTTTCGGCCTTTATTGGGGCGCTGTGCGCTGCGGGTGCCAACATTTTAACCATTAACCAGGGCCTGCCGGCCATGGGGGTAGCTTCGGTAACCGTTTCGTACCGGCGGGGTGCCGCCGCGGGGGAGGACGCGCTGCTGGCCGACCTAAAACGCGTAAAAGGCGTTGTTTCGGTAAACCGCGTGCTGGGCGAACTTTAAAATTCGGCGTGCTTTTGCCGCGTTTGTTATTATTGTTAAAAATTGTTCATATTTCAGGAGGTTTTCAATGTCTGTTGTAAATGTAGCCGTTATGGGGCACGGGGTTGTTGGCTCCGGCGTGGTAGAGGTTTTATTAAACCACGAGGAGAATATTGCCAAAAAAGCTAAAAACACCATTCATGTAAAGTATATTTTAGATCTGCGGGATTTTCCGGCCCTTTCATACAGCGACCGGTTTATTAAAAGCTTTGACCCGATTTTGCAGGACGATTCGGTTCGCGTGGTTGTAGAGGTTATGGGTGGAATTCACCCGGCGTACGATTATGTAAAAGCCTGCCTTGAAAAGGGCAAAAGCGTTGTAACCTCGAATAAAGAGCTGGTTGCGCAGTGCGGCGCCGAGCTTTTAAAAATTGCCAATGAGAACAATGTTAACTTTTTGTTTGAGGCCAGCGTAGGCGGCGGTATTCCGGTTTTGCGGCCCATTGCCCAGTGCCTTGCTGCCAACGACCTTTACGAGGTTTACGGCATTTTAAACGGCACCACCAACTTTATTTTAACTAAAATGATTAAAGAAAAAATGGATTTTAATTCCGCCTTAAAGCTGGCGCAGCAGCTGGGTTACGCCGAAAAGGACCCAACCGCCGATGTAGAGGGCATTGACGCCTGCCGCAAAATTTGCATTTTGGCCTCTATCTCCTTTGGTAAGCATGTGTACCCCAACCAGGTTAGCACCGAGGGCATTAGCCAAATTACCCTGCAGGATGTTACCTTTGCGCAGCGGGCCGGCTATGTAATTAAGCTGATTGGCCACGCCATGCTGCTGGAGGAGGGTAAGGTTACGGTTGCCGTTTACCCGGCACTGGTGCCGGTTGAAAACCAACTGGCAAATGTAGACGATGTATTTAACGCCATTATGGTACGCGGGGACGCCATTGGCGATGTAATGTTTTACGGCCGCGGCGCCGGAAAGCTGCCAACAGCCAGCGCCGTTGTGGCCGATGTGATTGATTGCGTAAAGCACCTGCAGGCCAGAAAGTACCTTTCGTGGGAGGACGGCAGCAAGGATTATGTTGTGCCGTTAGGAACCATTAAAACCCGCCTTTATGTTCGCGTTGCGGTAGAAAATATTGCCGAGGCCCAAAGCGTGCTGGAAAGCGTTTTTGGCAAGCTGGACTATTTAAACACCCCGGCCGAGCAAAACACCCTGGCTTTTATTACCCCTTACGACACCGAGAATATTTTACGCAAAAAGCTTAGCTTGCTAAAAACCGCCAACGCACCGGCTGTTTTTCATGTGGTGGAATAAATGGTACGCGTAAAGGTTCCCGCAACCAGCGCCAATATTGGTTCGGGGTTTGATAGCTTAGGCCTGGCGCTGACCCTTTATAACACAATTGGTTTAGAGGAATATGATGGATTAGAGATCCGCTCGTTAGACGGGGTTGAAATTCCAACTGATGAAACCAACATGGTCTACACGGCGGCGCAGCGCATTTTTGAGATTACCGGCAAGCCTTTTCACGGGCTGCGCATTTGGCAAAAAAACAATATTCCAATGGCACGGGGGCTGGGCAGCTCCTCGGCCTGTTTGGTTGGCGGGCTGCTGGGCGCAAACGCGCTGCTGAATAACCCGCTGAATAAAGAGGAGCTCATTAACCTTTCGGCCGCTATTGAGGGGCACCCCGACAACACCACCCCGGCCATTTTGGGCGGCCTGGTTACCTGTGCGGTAGAGCACGGCCGGGTGTACTCGGTTAGTGTGCCGGTGGCCAATACGGTTAAATTTGTAGCCTTAATTCCGCCGCAGGCCTTAAAAACCGTGCATGCCCGCTCGGTGCTGCCGCAAACCGTTTCGCTGGAAAAGGCGGTGTACAACCTTTCCCGCGCGGCGCTAATGGCGGCTTCGCTGTTTTCCGGTAAGCTGCAAAACTTAAAGGTTGCAACGGGCGACGCCTTGCACCAGCCTTTTCGCATGGGGCTGATCAGCGGGGCCGACACGGCCTTTCGCGTAGCGTACGAGCTGGGCGCGCTGGGGGTTTACATTAGCGGTGCCGGCTCCACCGTTATGTGCATGGTAGGGGCCGAGGATGAAGCCTTTGCCGAAAACATTAAAACCGAGCTAAAGAAAAACGGCATTTTTAATTGGCAAGTTACGCAGCTACGCACCGACGCCGTAGGTGCTACTGTTTGCAAGATACACGATTTGGAGGAAATTTGAATGGCGTTAGTGGTTAAAAAATTCGGCGGCAGCTCTGTTGCCGATACCAAAAGGGTACAAAATGTTGCCCGCATTGTAACCGAGGAGTATAAAAAGGGCAACGAGGTGGTGGTTGTTGTTTCGGCCCAGGGGGATACGACCGACGATTTAATTGCCAAAGCGCACGAGTTAAACGCCGGCACCCCCTCAAAGCGGGAGATGGATATGCTAATGTCGGCAGGGGAGCAGATCTCTATTGCGCTGCTGGCCATTGCCATTGAAAAAATGGGGTTTCCGGTGGTTTCCCTTTTAGGGTGGCAGGCCGGTTTTCAAACTGATTCGAACTACTCGGCCGCGCGTATTAAAAAAATTGAGGCCGAGCGGCTGCGCGCCGAACTGGCCAAAAAAAATATTGTGGTTGTGGCGGGCTTTCAGGGCCTTAATAAGTACGACGATATTACTACCCTGGGCCGCGGCGGGTCCGACACCAGCGCCGTTGCCATTGCCGCTGCTTTGCGCGCCGATCTGTGCCAAATTTACACCGATGTTGACGGCGTTTACACCGCCGACCCGCGCAAGGTTAAAACCGCTAAAAAAATGAGCGAGATTACTTACGAGGAAATGCTGGAATTAGCTACGCTGGGCGCACAGGTTTTAAATAACCGCTCGGTAGAAATGGCTAAAAAATACGGTGTGGAATTAGAGGTGCTCTCCAGCTTAGAGGATAAACCCGGCACAATAGTAAAGGAGACGGTTAAAATGGAAAAAATGCTGATTCGCGGCGTTGCCTGCGACAAAAATGTTTCAAGAATTTCGGTTATTGGGTTAAAGGACACCCCCGGCACCGCTTTTAAAATTTTTAACGAGTTGGGCAAGGGCAAAATTAATGTAGATATTATTTTGCAGTCGGTAGGGCGCGATGGCACGAAAGACATTACCTTTACCACCTCGCAGGACCAAAGCGTAGAGGCGTTAGCCATTATGGAAAAGCTTAAGGACTCTATGAACTACCAAAGCATGACGCATGATGAAACGGTTGCAAAGGTTTCAATTGTTGGTACGGGTATGGAAACGCATCCGGGCGTGGCCTCTAAAATGTTTGAGGCGCTGTACGACGCCGGCGTTAACATTCAAATGATCTCTACCAGCGAAATTAAAATTTCGGTTTTAATTGAGGGAAAAGACGCCGACCGCGCTGTTACCGCCGTGCACGACGCTTTTATTAATTAATAATAAAATACCGGGTGGCAAGCAAAAGCCTGCCGCCCGGTAAAGGTAAAAAATAAAGCCCCGTTTGGGGCTTTATTGCTGAAAGCATAATTTTTGGTTTTAAACAGTTTTTAAAGCCGCTTTGGGTTTTAAAAGCCTTTTGCAAAAACTGTTTTAAAACCGTAAAAGGCCGGTGCCCTTACCCTTGCTTGCCTAAGGCCTTTTCGGCCTCCTTTAAAATTTTGCGTAAAGAGGCAGCCGTTTCTTTCGGCAGGGCGTTTTCGCCCGGGCGGTGCAGGCCTAAAAGCTCGTCGGTGCTAACCTCGTAATAAGCGGAAAGCTTAATTAAAAAGTCTAACCCACATTCGCGAATACCGTTTTCGTAGTGCGAAAGCAGCGCCTGCTTAATGCCAAGCTCGGCTGCCGCCTGCTTTTGGGAAATGCCCTTAGCGCGCCGCAGGGAAGATATTATTTCGGGGAATTTGCAATTCAACGGTATTCACCTCCGACCCCCGGTTGGGGCAAAAATGCAGCGCCGCGGGCAAAAGATAAGGAACACAGCCCGTTTCGGCGCAAAGTAATGACATTATAATACTTTTTTCAACATTTGTAAATAGCTAAAATATACAAAATGTAGAGGATTTTTTTGATAAGGAGAAATAAAAATGCAAACCTACAAGCTTTACTTGGTACGCCACGGAATGACGGCCGGAAACGAAACCGGACAATATATAGGGCAAACCGATATTCCGGTTACTACAAATGGTATAAAAGAGCTGAATGACCTGCGTTCCTCCGGCATTTACCCTCGTTGCAATTTGGTGTTTTCCAGCCCCTTAAAACGGGCTGTGCAAACTGCCGAAATTATTTTTCCCGACAGCGAAATTGTAACTGACCCCGATTTTAGGGAAATTGATTTTGGCGCGTTTGAGGGCAAAACGCCAATGGAGTTAAAAGACCGGGAGGACTACACCAAGTGGGTAAAGGGCGAGCTGCCGGCGGCTCCGGGCGGGGAGGCAACGGTTGATTTTGCTGCCCGACTTTGCATGGGGGTAAACCGCAGCCTGCGTACCATGATGGAGCGGGGAGAAAACGAGGCGGCTGTTGTGCTGCACGGCGGCGCCATCATGACACTGCTTGCGGTTTCGGCACTGCCGCGCCGCAAAATGAAGGAGTGGGCCTGCGGCAACGGTCGGGGCTATGTGGTGCGCATTACACCCTCGCTTTACATGAAAAGCGGCATTTTAGAGGTTATTGGCGAAATACCGCAGGGCGGTGCCCACTTAATAAACGGCGACCAGCAAAAGCTGTTTCGGTAAATTTGTTTAGCTTAAAACCCTTTTAAGCCAAAAGGGCAAAAAACACCGAGAGTAATGCGTGCAAAGTACGGCATTACTCTCGGTGTTTAATTTCGTATTGTAAACTTAAATGAAAGTTGAGAACCTCTCGTTCCTTTTGGTATAATGGTTTCACCACAAAACACAAGTACTCCCAAAAGAAAGGAAAGGTTCTCTAATGAAATCATATCACATTAGGTGCCCGAAATGCAACAACAATCATTTATTTTATCGTTACGGCAAAGATTTTAGTGGTTACCAAAAGTATCTCTGCCGAAACTGCTGTCATCAATTTGCACCCGAACGACCGAGGTCGGAGGGGGCAAATTGTCGGCGGAAACATCCGCCTTGCCCCGTGTGTGGAAAGGCTTCCTTTCTGCATCACGATTATGAGCATTACTCCAACTATCGCTGCACTGACAAAAAGTGCAACCATTCCCTTTTTGTATGGAAGTCCGCTGCCATTGCTGCTCCGTCTATGTCAACCCTTTTCGGCAAGCACAATTTCAAGCGTATGCGTTATCCCATTCAAATTATCATCACGGCTTTGTCAATGTTCTATCTCGGCAAGAATTCATTTCGGAATATCAGTCTCATACTTAAAACTGTATTTAATATTAAGGCCTCTCATACCACTGTCAGCAATTGGTGCGTTAAGTTTGCACCGATGTTTGACGATATGCAGATTCAGCTTGTTCCCTTATTAGACCTTAATTCCGATGAATGGCACGCCGATGAAACAGTAGTTAAAATAGCAGGTGTAAAGCACTATATCTGGTTTATCATAGACAGTGAAACAAGATTTGTTATCGGTTTTCACCTGTCCCCGCACCGGGATTCTCCTCAGGCTGTTTCTCTGTTCAGCGAAGTCGTTAAGCTTGGTAAACCGTCAGCGATTGTTTCAGACCGTTATTCAGCCTACAAGGTTCCGGTCAATTCCATTTTTGACGGTGCTAAGCACATTCGCGTTCAAAGCTTATTAGCAACTGTGGGGTAAACCGCAAAACCTTTTATTACCATTTTGAGGATATTTACGCACTGCTAAAGTGGATGCTGGAGGCAGAGGCCATTGAGGTTGGAAAAAAGTTTGATTTACTGGTAGATTACCGCGAGGCCGTTTTGTTTGTGCTGGACTATGTAAAAACAAACAAACATTTGCTGTGCTGCGCTTACGACAGCATGGGCCACGACGAAATGAAACGCTTTTTTATTCAGATTTTATTGGCATTACGCGGGGGCGTTATTTTAAACGCCGAACAACAGCTTGGCGTTTGTGTAGAGGAGCAGTTAAAAATTTTTTGGCAAAGTTTTAAACCGAGGCCATTGCCGGAATGTTGATTGATGAATTTACCAACAAAAAGGCCATGACCCCGAGCAGGCGGTTCAGTACCTTTCGTTTATTTTAAAACATTCTTTGCCAAACGTTTTGCTGGCCGCCAAAAGCGGCGGCGCGGGTGCGCAGCAGGGTTAAATTTTTAGGACTGTCTTTACTGGCGGTTTTGGGTAAAAAAGGGGAAATTAAAACAAAAGGTAAAAAGAAAAGGGCACGGCCCGCTTTGTTCAACGGTGGTCGCGCCTTTTTGGCTTTTTAAATTACGGTATTAATTTGTTTGCTGCAGGCTGCAGCCGGGGTAGTAGTGTTTTAAAATTTCGGCAAATCCGCTGCCTTGTTGGGCTAAGTAGTTTGCGCCGTACTGGCTCATGCCAACGCCGTGCCCGTAGCCTTTAACGGCAAAGTAAAATTGGCCGTCTTTAAAGGTTAAATCAAAATTAGCGCTGCGCAGGTTAAAGGCGGTTCTAAACTGGGCCCCGGTTAGGGCTTTTCCGCAAAGGGTCCACTGAATCACGGTACCGGAATTGCTTTTTTTAGCGGCGCCAATGTAGGCGGCGGCGTCCTCCTCCGGCTTACAGCCAAGTGCCTGCAGCTTTGCTTTAAAATCGTCGGTGCTCAGCTTTACTTCACTTAGGTAGTCGGGGCTAAGTAGATCCCCGGTGCTAACGCAGGTTACCAAGTAGGGTTAGGCCTTGCCCCAAACAACTTCGGCCGACTCTGTGTTTCCACCCGAAATAGCGTGGTAGGCCGCTAAAACAGGAGCGTTTTCGTAAAACAGCGCGGTGCCGTCAACAGCTTCAATGCAGCTTAGCAGCTTTTTTTCGTATTCGGCGGCTTTGTCACCCCAATTTTTTTGCCGCTTTCAATTTTTGTTCTGCACCGAATGAAAAGCCGGCGGCGCCCCAAAACGCCGGAACCGGTTTTGCGAAACTTGCCTTTTGGGTCTTGTCTTTTCGGGCTGCTCATGGTAAAATATTTTTAGTAGAATAAAGGAGGTCGATCGCAATGGATCAAAGTCTTTCCCCGCTGTTTACTCCCTGGAAAATTGGGAACTGTGAAATTAAAAATCGTTTTGTTTTAACCAGTATGGGCGGAACCGATTTGTTCGGTTGGATGGAAAAGAACCATTTTGACAAGGAAGGCGCGCGTTTTATTTTAGAAGTTGCCAAGAACAACGCCGGCCTGGTTATGCCCGGTTGCCAGCCGGTTTACAACCCCATGTTCGGCCAGTGGCTGCACAAAAACAAAAAAATGTTTGCCGATTTAAAAAAGTGGATGCCGGAATTTCACAAAACCGGCGCAAAGCTTTTTGTGCAGCTGACGGCGGGCTTTGGCCGTTCCTTTACCATTAGCAAAATGATGGAGGACCTTTACACCAACAAATTCCTGCGTGTTGTCAGCAAGCCTTTTATGGATCTTGATAAAATTACCGCAACGGCCAGCCCCTCGCCAAACCGCTGGTCAGACAAGGTGCCCTCCCGAGAAATGACGGTGGAGGAAATTCACCGCTTTGTTGACGCCTTTGCACAGAGTGCGAAGCTATTGCAGGAGGCGGGCGTGGACGGCGTTGAGGTGCATGCCGTGCACGAAGGGTACCTTCTTGATCAGTTTACGCTGCCGTATGTTAATAAACGCACCGACGAATATGGCGGTTCGTTTGAAAACCGTTATCGTTTTGCGGTAGAAATTGTGCAGGCAATTAAAAAGGCCTGCGGTAAGGATTTTCCCGTTTCTTTGCGCTACAGTGTGCTTTCCAAAACCAAAGGCTTCCGCCAAGGCGCCCTGCCCGGGGAGGATTATATTGAGGCGGGCCGCGATATGGCAGAGTCTGAACGCGCCGCAAAATATTTGCAGGATGCGGGCTATGACTGCCTGAACTGTGACAACGGCACCTATGACGCCTGGTACTGGGCGCATCCGCCGGTCTATATGCCGGAAAACTGCAACCTTTCCGATGTTGAACATATTAAAAAATTTGTAGATATTCCCGTAATTTGTGCCGGACGGTTGGACCCCCGTGCGGCGGCGGAATCCATTGCGGCAGGGCAGCTTGACGGTGCCGGTTTTGCCCGCCCCTTTCTTGCCGATCAGCAGTGGATCGTTAAATTGGAGGAGGGCAGGGAAGAGGACATCCGCCCCTGTATACTCTGCCACAACGGCTGTTTCAATATGTGTCACTACAAAGGCGTTCCGAACGATCAGGACCTTTCGGACAGCCTGCACCTTGCCCGCTGTGCCGTTAATGCGGAAACCATGCAGTGGAACAAGCATTACATTCGCCAAACGGCCTCTCCCAAAACGGTGCATATTATTGGCGGCGGCATTGGCGGTATGGAAACCGCCCGGGTGCTCAAACTGCGCGGGCATCATCCGATTATTCATGAAAAAAACGGCGAGCTCGGCGGCGCTTTCATTGCGGCCAGTGCCGAATCCTACAAGGGCAAGCTGCGCGATCTGCTTGCCTGGTACCGCCGCCAAATGGAAAAACTGGGAATTGAAGTGCATCTGAACGAGGAAGTGCAGGACATTTTGGTATTTAAAGGCTGCCCCGTTATTGTTGCCACCGGTGCAGTGCCGCGTATTCTGCGCCGCGTTTCCGGTTTTGAAAAAATGATTGAGGCGTGCGAATACCTTCGCGGCGCGCCAACCGGGGAAACCGTTGCCGTTATTGGCGGCGGCTTGACCGGCTCGGAAATTGCCTACGAGCTTGCCCTACAGGGTAAAAAGCCCGTGATTGTTGAAATGAAGGACGATCTGATCAGTCAAAAGGGCGTCTGTCTTGCAAATTCCTCCTATCTGCGCGAGTGGTTTGCGCTGCATAAGGTGCCTGTTTATCTTCAAACAACCTTAAAAGAGGTGCGCAACGGCAGCATTCTTTGCACCGAAAAGGGCGGAAAAGAGCTGGAAATTCCCTGCGACAGCGTAATTTCCTGTGCGGGCTACCTTTCGGCCCCGGTGCCGGGGGCAAAAAAGGCCCGGCTTGTTGGCGACTGCCGCCAGGTTGGAAATTTGCGCAGCGTTGTTTGGGACGCCTATGAAGCGGCAATGAAAATTTAAGAAAGGAATGGGCAGCAATGGAATATCAAATGAAGCTTACACCGGAGCAGCAGGAAATTTTAAACGGATCCCGGGGTGAAACCATGGCGAAGGTTATGCAAACGCTCATTCGTTACGGTGAGCTGTTTGGTGCAGATGAAATGGTTCCTGTAACCAGCAAGTATAACCATCTGGTAACCTCTTTTGGCCTTAAGGCCCTTGGCCCGGTTTATCATCTAATGGAGCAGCTGCTTGAGGCCGGTGCGATCTCCGCGCAGAAGTTTTCTGCCGACCCGCGGCCGCTGGACCCAAAGGTCCCCAGCAGTTTTTTGCAAAATTTTGTGTTCAATCATTTTATGTATACGCGGCAGGATTACTATGAAAAGCAGTTGGGCAAACTCGGTTTAATGGATCCGGACGCCTTTACCTGCACCTGCTATATGGATGAGGTTGGCAATACGCCCAACTTTGGGGAGGTTCTTTCGTGGTCGGAATCGTCAGCGGTAGTTTATGCAAACTCCGTGCTTGGCGCGCGCTGCAACCGCAATTCCGGCATTATTGACCTCATGGGCTCAATTGTCGGCTATGTTCCGTCTTTTGGCCTTTTAAAGGACGATGGACGGCGTGCCAGCTGGATTGTTGAAGTTCGCACAACGAAAAAACCGGAGGCGCAGCTGCTGGGCTCTGCCATTGGAATGAAGGTTATGGAGGATGTGCCCTTTATCCGCGGCCTTGACCGGTGGCTGGGCGGAACGCTGGACGATGCCGCCAAGACCTATTTAAAGGATTTTGGTGCGGCAACCGCCTCTAATGGCGCGGTTGGCCTGTACCATGTGGAAAATCTTACGCCGGAGGCGGTTAAATACGGGCAGGAACTTGTGCGGGAGGACGCGCAGGTTTATGTAATTGATGATGCCGAACTTCAGCGCGTTTACGACAGCTACCCCGTAATTTGGAAAAAGAAAAATGCCAAGCCAAAGCTTTGCTTTATGGGTTGCCCGCACATGAGCCTGGAGCAGCTGATTTCCTGGACGCAGCGTGTAGAGAAAGCTCTAAATGCCGCCGGGAACAGCCGTGTGGTTATTCCAACCGTTTTTACCGCGGCCCCTGCTGTGCTGAAAAAATTTCAAAGCACGCCCTATGCCGCCCGCTTGGAAAAAACCGGCGTTATTACCAGCTACATCTGCCCGCTGATGTACATGAATAACCCGCTTAGCACCAGCATGCCGGTAATTACCTCCAGCAATAAACTGCGCACCTACACGAGCGCACGCTACTACACCGACGACGAAATTCTTGAGCAGATTACAAAAGGAGGAAGCAAGGCATGAAAAAGACTTTTCAAGGCAGAGTTGTTGCGGCAGGAAATGTAACTGCTCAGGCGCTGGTTTCCCACGGTGGCTTGAACACGCTTGCGTCCTTCCAAAAGGCGCTGCAATTTGGCGACAAGAAAGCCACCTGCGGCGACCAAAACAACCCCGACCTTTACGGAAAACAGATGCTGGGCAAGGCCCTGTGCCTGCCGCGCACCATTGGCTCAACAACGGGCGGATTGGTGCTGTATTGCGCCTGCTCTATGGGACGCAACCCGGCGTGTATGCTTTTTTCCGAACCCATTGATTCGCTTGCCGCCGCCGGAGCAATTCTCTCCGATGTGTGGCTGGAAGGCAAAAATATGCCGGTTATTGACAAATTGGGCGAGGAATTCCTTGCCTATGTTAAGGACGGTATGAAGATCACCGTTTCCGAGGACGGCCTGGTAACGGTTGAGTAAAAAGGAAATGGCAGAATAAACCGACTTGCTTGTCATGCTGCTTTTATACCAAAACGGTTTTTCGTAGGTAAGTATATTTCGCTTAAAGCCAAGATTGCCAAAAACAAAGATTTGTATTACGGTGCGCCGGCGCAGTCCCAAAGCGGCCGGTACGAAGGGACGAAAAATGCTCTGCCCTTTATCAAGTATCTGCTCGGAACGATTTTGGCAGCGTATAAGGACCTGGATGAGCGGGTAGCGCTTGTGGAAACCAAACTGCCCGCACTTGAAATGGTGCGCCGAGCAAGCAAAAACAAAATTGGGCGGTTCAACAAGCAGGATATCCGTGAACTCTGCCTGACCCTCAGCGACAGCTCCATCGAGGGCGCTTTGCGCAAACTTGTGGCGGACGGTGAACTGAAAAAAGAGGGCAAAGGGAAAAGCACCAGCTATTTCCGATTAAAATAGTTTTTACAGTACAAAACCGCAGCCCCGCACTTCATTCAAAAGGTGCGGGGCTGCGATGCTCATTTATAATGATTTTTCTTTTTAAGATAATTAGGACAACATTGTTCGCGGCATATCCATCTACATCACGCTCCTTTAAGACGGGCATCGGGAAGGCGAGGTTGAGTGCGGCGGTCACAGCTGTAGCTATAGCCCTTTTGCAGTGGCAGCAGCAGGCCGCTGAAGGGAATTCTCTCTGAAACAGTCATGGCAGCTTATCTCCTTTTTCTTATCGTAGTGTCCTGTAGTCCTTCCGAAAAGCGGCAACGCTGTGGTTGCCGCCTTTCGGAAAGGGACTTGCTGCCAAGCCCGCTTTCAGGAAAACAGGCGGTGGCGGAATGATCCGCCACCGCCTATTGTGTTTAGGTTATTTCGATTTCGGAAGCGTTGGCTTATTCGGCCTCGGATTCCTTTCTCTTTTTGCCGCTTACGCCCAGCAGGGTCAGAACGCCGCCGCCGACGAATAGAGCAGCCAGCCAACCGATGAGGTTGCTGCTGTCACCGGTCTGAGGAGACTTGGTGGAGTCGTCCTTTCCGGGCTTGTTGGTGTTATTATCACCGCTGCCTGTATTGCCGGTGCTGCCGCCGTCGGGGAGCTTGTCGATGACCGTGTTCTCGCTGCGCTTGGCGCCGCAAACGGTGCATTCCTCGTGCTTGATGCCGGTGGCCTCCTTGGTAGCGGCCTTGTCGATCACCCACTGGAAGCTGTGTGCTGCCGTGTCGGCCTTGTCGCCGCACTCGCACTCGTGCCAGTGGTTGGTGCCGTCATACTTCCACACGGTGCCGTAGCTGTGGGTATTATGGCTGGGAGGCGCATCCTTATAGGTGGCCTCAAGCTTCACATCATTGCCGGGCATGGTGAAGGTGGTGGTGGCCTTGGCGGCGTCTGCCAGGGTGACATTGCCCTCCAGCACGACCCACTTGTCAAAGACCTTGCCTGCCTCCGGTGCGTCCGCCGTAACGGTCACAACGGTGTTCTGCGCGATCTTGTCCGTGATGGGAGTGCCAGCGGCAACGGAGGCCGTGCCCTTGATAACCGTGACGGTGTACGCGGTCGCGGCGGGGCTTCTGACGAACCTTGTCTCGCCGCAGTCGGCGCGCCGGCAGGTGTAGAGAACCCCTTCGCTCTTGCCCTGTTTTGCGGGTTTTCCGCCGTCCCAGTCGTGGCTGAGCTTATTAGTGACATGACCGTAGCGGAGAATCTGTCCGCAGCCGGCTGTGCACTGCCGGTCGCCGCTATAGCCTGTGGTGGTGCATCCGGGCTTAACCTCATTGATCAGCTTGGAGTTGCCGTCAATTTCGTGGAGGGACGGGGTGGAGCTGCCCCTCTGCGCGATCCTGTCGCACGCTGTGCAGTAATGGTTGCCGGAATAGCCCCTCTCGGTACAGGTTGCCGTTTTTACATCCCGCAGTTCAAGGGGACCGCTATGCCTGAAGTCGCCGGTCTCGCCCTTTACGGTGCCGCCGCAAGCCGTGCAGCGGTAGTCGCCCTCATAGGCCCGGTGTCGGCAGTCGCCCGAATTGACGTTATAGCGTTTGCCGCCATGGCTCGCGTCTGTGGTGGCCGAGTTGTTCGTGCCGTAGTAGTACAGCGGCTGCAGCGTGCCGGTATGGCCGGCATTTGCAGGGGGGTAGATATCCGAACCGGCACTGATAATATGGCCGCAGTCTGCGCAGGCGGTGTCGCCGGTGTAGCCCTTGCGGTCGCAGACCTGCGCCTTCGCATTGAGCGCCGTTGTGCCGCCGCTGTGGTTACAGCCTACATAGACCGGCTCGAAGAAGAATTGGCCGCCGCCGGGTGCGCCCATGGCGCTGAACGCCGGAATCGTGCAGCCCCACTCGAGCGCGGAGCCGTTGGTCACCAGCTTGAACAGGGTCTTCGCCTCGTTGGCATTCCAATTTTTATGAACCGGTGCCGTGCTGTCAGACACGTTGTATTCGCGGAGATACTCCACCTTCCAGCCGATGGCTTTCTGACCGGTTTTCTCCTCGGGATAAAGCCTGATCTTGTCGCCGGGCTTGACAATCATACGGGTTGCCCGGCCGTTTTTCACCGTCACA
>ENA-UERK01000840-UERK01000840.1-human-gut-metagenome-genome-assembly--contig:-NODE-840-length-24979-cov-56.198257_pt1 | contig 24979 bp, 16 predicted proteins | sample MGYA00242957_ERZ507957 | MGnify/ENA primary metagenome ERZ507957 (study PRJEB26167, sample SAMN06115538) | human gut metagenome | host: Homo sapiens | place: China:Heilongjiang | collected 2015-11-06...
CTTGATGTAAAATTCTTTATGTATAGGCTATGCTGCATCTTTGGATAACCCTATCCACGGAACTATGCAGGTACGCCCAAAGTTCTCATCTTTTACATTTCCCTCTATTGTAATTTTCACCTTACCACCTGATAGGTCATAGTCAGGAAGAGGGAAGTAGCGTTCACTTTGTTTCAAAAATAATTTTCTGATGCCACCACCCTCAGTCTCTATCATATTGAGATTACGCATCGCCTCTACCAAGAAACGATTACGGTAGATAGATTGTGGGCAATCCTCCTCTACTACATCCTCTATACTTGTTGGCAAAAAAGACTCCTAATTTTGCATATGCACTTAATGTCTTAACCAACAAAAGCCACACCTCCTCACTTCAAGAAATAGATGGGCGAATGCCTCGTCCCATCCTTCACCATGATACCTTTCTCACAGAAATATTTGAGCCACTTCTGGGCAGTATATTGGGTCAAGCCGAAAAGGAGGCGAAGAGCACGAGTGGTGATGAACCGATTCTCTACCAGATATTCCTTGATTTTCTCCAAAAGTTTCTCTTCCGTATATTGGGAAGACTGCGTGGTATATTCGGAACGGATGAAGTGCATTCCTCTCTCCACTTCATCCATGAGCGAAGACTCTGGACGGAAGTTGATGCCTGCGAGACGCACCTCCTTACCCGTTATCTTTCTATCAGGCTGTTCCTCTGGCATCTCCAAACTCGCCGACAAGGAGAAATATCCCAACTCCGGGATGTGAACTCGGCGACCCATCGTAAACTCTTGCACACAGATGTCATGCAGCTCTCTCAAGACAGCCGCCACATCTCCCTTGGTGAGCGAGCACCGATTCTGAATGGCCGCTTCCAACTCCTTGTCTGTCATCGGCTCATGCTGAACGAGCCTGACGTATTGGCGATTTTCCCCAGTACCTTGTGAGTTCTTAATGGTATAAATGTCATATTTCAAATCCATACGATGAAGTTTTTGGTTTTACATCAATAGTTCGTGGTAACAGTTGTTCTTGTAACCGATTGCAAATATAGCAAATAATGCTAGACATCGTGCCTAACAGTGAAAAGAATTAGGATTATTTATACATTTTCGAGCGTCAAATTATCTTTTGGCGACCGCCGAAACATCTTATGGCGACCGCTTGACGATTTGATGGCGGTCGCCACACCATCTTTTGACGACCGCCAAAAGATGTGCGAGACGCAGTTCTTTCATCACAAGAATGGAGGGCATTGCACCATACGGCTGAGGAGAGCCTACCATACGACTCAGGGAGAAAACATCATGAACGACATATTCGTACAGCACTTGCAATAAAAAGGAAGAAAACATTGCGTATCTGACTAAAATTCATTATCTTTGCAGAAACATTCATCAATCATTAAGATAAGAACAAGAATATGAACAACCAAAGATACGACTATCTCATTGTGGGTTCCGGTCTCTTCGGAGCCACATTCGCCCACCTCGCCCACAAGCAAGGTAAGAAATGTCTCGTCATTGACAAGCGACCTCACCTAGGTGGCAATATCTACTGTGAGCAGATAGAGGGCATCAACGTACATAAGTATGGAGCACATATCTTCCATACATCCAACAAACAGGTATGGGACTTCGTCAACTCCATCGTGGAGTTCAACCGATACACCAACTCCCCTGTAGCCTACTACCAAGGCAAGCTCTACAACCTGCCTTTCAACATGAACACCTTCTACCAGATGTGGGGCGTGACAACTCCTGAGGAGGCACAAGCCAAGATCGACGAGCAGAAGGCGGCTTATAGTGAAGAGTTGAGAATGAAGAACGAAGAATTGGGACTTCCAAACGAGCCTCACAACCTGGAGGAGCAAGCGATGCTTCTCGTTGGCAAGGACATCTATGAGCGACTCATCAAGGGATATACCGAGAAGCAATGGGGAAGAAAATGCACGGAGTTGCCTGCCTTCATCATCAAGCGACTGCCTGTGCGACTTGTCTTCGACAACAACTACTTCAACGATAAGTACCAAGGCATACCTGTGGGAGGCTACAACAAGTTGACTGAAGGCTTGTTGGAAGGCATCGAGTGCCAGACTTCCATCGACTTCTTCAACACTCCATACGAAATGCCGAATGGCGAGAAAGCCATTCTGAAGGATGCTTGGAAGGAAATCGCCGACAAACTTGTCTTCACAGGAAAGATAGATGAGTTCTACGACTACCAGTTCGGCAAACTGAACTATCGCACGGTACGCTTCGAGCAGGAAATCATCGACAAATCTAACTACCAGGGCAACGCTGTGGTCAACTATACCGAGCGTGAGGTGCCTTACACCCGTGTCATCGAGCACAAGCACTTCGAGATGTTTGGTGCAGAGGTATATGATTGTCCGAAGACCGTCATCTCCAAGGAATACTCCACCGAATGGAAGGACGGCATGGAGCCATACTATCCAGTCAACGACAAGGAGAACACCGAGCTTGCCGCCCAGTACAAGGCACTCGCCGAGCAAGAGCAAGAGCAAGATGTCATCTTTGGTGGTCGCCTGGCAGAGTACAAGTACTACGACATGGCTCCTATCATAGAAAAAGTTTTGGGTATGGAGATCCGTTAAATTAGAATCGAAGAGGGATAAGTGAATGAATAAGAGCAAAATAAAGAATCGAATATTCCCACGCACTTTGTGGAACCGTGACACCACCTCACTATGGGGTTGCGCCTTTGTCCAACTCATCTTGTTTGACATCATTTGGTGCTTACAGACCACCTTCTCGTCCTTCTCCATCCCGGAAGTATATGTCAACACCATCTTGGTGGCACTTTTGTGCATACTTCCCTGGATGCTCACTGGCAAGAAATGGGTAGAATGTCTTGTTCTCTTCATCGTGGATGGATTGCTGATTAGTAACTTAATGTATAGCCGTACTTACAACTCTGCGATACCTCTGGAGAGTTATCTCTTGGCAGGCAACCTGAGCGACTTCACCGCCAGTGTGGTGGACTCGATGCGCCTCATCGATGTGCTCCTCCCTCTTTCTACCATCGCCTGTATCATCTATCTGAGCAAGGGAAAGAAGGCATCCGAAACGAAGACGGAAAAGGCGAAGACCAACTTTGCCTTGCGACTGAAGCAATATGGCATCACCACGCTCATCGTATTTCTCATCTCCGCCATCCAAGTGATGTGCAGAGGTGGATGGCAAAAGGCTTTCGAGAGGCTGCAAAACGCCAACTACTATACTTGCGCCGTACCCATGTACACCATCTTTGGCAACCTCATCCACCAAGGCATGCAGACCCAATCGCCTTTCACCTCCAAGATGCAAGCCGACATCTGCCAATGGATGAAGCAACAGCCTGCCTATCAACCACTTTCCGACAGCATCGCATCCAAGAAGACCTTGATTGTCATCTTCTGTGAGTCCTTGGAAAGCTGGGTAATCAATAAGAAGGTGGAGGGACAAGTGATTACACCGAACCTCAATGCATCCATCGCCGATGCCCACACACTCTATGCCCCGAACGTGCTCACACAAGTGAAGGGAGGACGCTCCATCGATGGCCAACTCTTGGTCAACACCGGCCTTCTACCATTGATGAACGGCTGCTATGCCATGCAATACCCTGGCACCACCTATCCATCACTAGCCAAGGCTCTCAAGGAAAGATACCACTCCAAGTCGTACTTGATGACAGTTGACAAGCCCGTGACATGGAATCAAGAGATTGTGGCTCACGACTTTGGCATAGACACCCTCTTCTGCAACGACAGTTGGGTGAACGACGAGAAAGTGGGTAGCCGAAAGAAGCTAGGCGACGTGTCGTTCATGAAGCAAATCGTCAAGAAGTTGAGCAGCAGTGACATCCTAAGCCAGGGGAAAAGCACCTTTCTACAAATCGTTACCTATTCTGGGCACAACCCCTTTGTGCTGCCCGACAACTTGAAGCGCATCCACTTCACGGGCGATTATCCAGAGAAGATGCGTGACTATATGACCATGGCAAACTATACCGACCATGGACTAGGCATCTTACTCAACTACTTGAAATCTCGCCCCGACTACAAGGATATGATGATTGTCATCATTGGTGACCACGAGGGTCTTGCCGCCGACCGCAAGCCCATTTGCGCATCATCTGCAGCCAAAAGTATCGTGAGCGACAAGCAGTTGACACCTTTCATCGTCATCAATGCGCCGGTGGGTGGCATCTACAAGCCAGTACTGGGACAAGTGGACCAATACCCTACCATCCTCAACCTCCTGCATCTTGACAGCTATCAATGGAAAGGAATGGGACAGAGCATTCTCGACCCAGCCAAGCAACCTGCCGCCGTAGGCTCAGACAACATGAACGTGGAGAAAACAGGAAATGTCGCAGACAAGGAAATCAAGAGGTTGACCGAAGCTCACCGAATTTCAGACCTTCTCATCAGATATGACAAGATTGTCAAACATTGAGTTAGAACTTCAACATTTCTACAACTTTTATCAATACCTTTGCAGCAGAATATATATCATCAATATGAACACCCAATACAACAAAGCATTCTGGTATGTCAGCATCCTAGCCATCTTGACGCTGATACCTTTCCTCGGACTCACCGACTTCAATACGAAGGGCGAGCCACGCGAGGCAGTCGTAGCCTACACCATGCTGGAGCATGGCAACTGGATATTGCCTATCAACAACGGAGGCGACATCCCCTACAAGCCACCTTTCTTCCACTGGTGCATCGCCTTCTTCAGTCTCTTCATCGGTCACGTCAACGAGTTTACCTCTCGCTTGCCGTCCGCCATCTCCCTCGTCTTGATGACCATCGGTGGTTTCACCTTCTTTGCCAAGCGCAAGGACACCAAGACCGCCCTCATCGCCGCCATCCTCACGCTCACTTCCTTCGAGGTGCACCGTGCCGGAGTCAACTGTCGTGTGGATATGGTCAACACAGCTTTCATGGTAGGAGCGATGTATCTGCTCTATCGCTGGTGGGAGAAGGGCAAGAAGCAGTTGCCTTGGCTTGCCATCCTCTGCATGAGCGGTGCCACACTGACCAAGGGTCCCGTGGGCATCATCCTGCCTTGCTTTGTGATGGGCGTGTTCATGCTCACCCAGCGAGAGAACTTCTGGGGCATCGTCTGGCGTATGGCTCTCACAGCCGTACTGTCGCTCATCATCCCATTCTGCTGGTATTACGCCGCCTATCAACAAGGAGGTGATGCTTTCTTACACTTGGTCAAGGAGGAGAACATCGACCGATTCCTCGGCAAGATGTCGTATGGCTCGCATGAAAACCCAGCGTGGTATAACCTGCTTACCCTCATCACGGGTTGGCTCCCTTATACCTTGTTGTTACTCTTCTCCCTCTTCATCCTGCCTTGGAAGAAGTTACAGAAGAGCAAGCTGGTAGCGAATATGAAGCAAGCCACCCCACTACAGGTGTTCACTTGGCTCGCCTTCCTCCTAGTGCTCTTCTTCTATTGCATCCCGAAGAGCAAGCGCAGCGTATATCTCCTGCCTTGTTATCCTTTCATGGCTTACCTCATCGCCGAGTACATCGTATGGATGATGAAGGAGAAGGTGGGTGCGCTGAAGGCTTATGCCTGGGTGATTGCCGTGCTCACCATCCTCCTCAACGTGGCATATCTCGCCGTGAGATGGGGCGCAGTGCCCGACAGCATCTTCCATGGCAAGCATGCAGACAACAACATCGTCATACTCCATGCACTCGCCGACTACCCTATCGCTTGCTACATCTTCGTAGTCATGGCTCTGTATCTGGCATACAGAATCATCGTGTCGCTGAAGAAGAATGACATCAAGGAGATTTGTGGCAGCACCCTGGCTACCATCATCGGCCTCTTCTTGCTACTCGATACCAGTCTGCAACCAGCCGTGCTCAACACCAAGGCTGACAAGCCGCTTGCCCCAGTGATAGCGCAGCGATTCGACATGAACAAGCTATATTCTTACATACCTATCAAGGACTTGCATTTCTTCAGCCTCAACTTCTACTTGGGCGACCGAATCCAACAGTTTGAGAAGGTATTGCCACAAGACGGCATACTGATGATTCCTGAGGAATGCTTTGAGGAGTTTAAGGAAAAGTATGGAAAGGGCTATGTTTTCCAGAAAGATTGGGAAATAAAAAAGACCGTGGAATGGCACGGTCCTGTAGGATTCTATCGTTTTGTGAAGAGCGAGCCTACACTCGCTCTTCGATAAAGTATCTCGGGCGTCGCTTCACCTCTGTGTATATCTTGCCGATATATACACCCGTGATGCCGACACCGGTGGTGATGATGCCACCGATAAACCAGAGCGACACGAGCATGGAAGTCCATCCCTGGATGGTCTTCCCCTGGAAGTGCTCTACCAGTGCGAAGATGATCATGACGATGGCTACCAAAGTCATCGCCAATCCCATAAAGGTGATGAAGCGCAGAGGAGCCACGGAGAAGGACGTAATACCGTCGATGCTGAAACTGAGCATCTTTGTGAGCGGATATTTGCTCTCGCCTGCCTCACGAGCCTTACGGTCGTAATAGACGAATCCCTCACGGAAGCCCAGTTGGCGAACGATGGCTCGAAGGAAGAGGTTGCGCTCTGGATATTGCATCAACGCCTTCAGCGTGCGATTGGTCATCATACGGAAGTCGGCATGATTATACACCACCTCCTTATCCACGCTCTGCATCAACTTATAGAAAGCCTGGGCGGTGAAACGCTTGAAGAAAGTATCCGTCTTGCGCTCCTTCCGCACGCCATAGATGATGTCCTTGCCTTCCTGCACCTGTTTCACCATATCCACAATGACATTCTCGTCATCCTGTAAATCAGCATCGATGCTCACCATAGCATCGCAATGATCGACCGAAGCCTCCATACCTGCCCAGAGGGCATTTTGGTGTCCTCGGTTGTGGGAGAGTTTGATTCCCTTCACATAGGAGTGCTTCTCAGCCGCCTCCTTGATGAGTTGCCAAGTCGTGTCACGGCTGCCGTCATCCACGAGGAGCAAAGCCGTCTCAGCCCCCGTCTCTTGCTTGATGCGTACCACAAGATTGCCCAAGACTTCCAGGGTCTTCGGCAATACCTCTTGCTCATTATAACATGGAATTACGATATTTATCTTCATCTTCTCGTTGAATCTTTACATCATTCGTTTTATTATTAACGCAAGAACTTCCATTATCTTGCATTGTATCGGCATTTTGTTTACAGAAACACCCTTTGAGTTTGCAGGAAGCCGCTTACCACTTCCACTTCAGTTGAAGTTCCAAGTCTGACTGGCAGGAGCCATTGATTTGCTGCAAGCCAGAGGAGATATGATTGCGATCGAAATATTGAGTCATCGCCCACTTGCAAGCCAGCAGCCAGTGACTGCCGACATCCACCTTCGCCAAGAGCGCACATCGGATGCCCTCACCGAAATAACTCCCGAAACTCATCGTATAGAGCATTCCCGGTTCCAAAGCATACACCCGACTATCATAATCGCTCGTATGAAAATACCCCATTGAGGCTTGAAGTCTCAGCCATCTGTAGCGATAGGCGAAAGCCTCACTCGCCATATAGCCCCGACTGCCCGACAGCCAAGTGGCATCCACCTGCGTCTTGCTGCTCCACGCACTTCGATTCATGCGCAGATATAGGCGAGCACGCTGCGTGTTGGCTTCGTTCTTCCACTTGTATTGATACCGAGCACCCAAACTGATGAAACTAGATAGTTGACAGACGGCACTCACCAGATAATCCATGGCATAGGTACTCCCAGTCGTATGATATTTCGGCCAAGCGAAGTAAGCCACATCACCATATGCCTCCACCATCCACTTGGCAGAAGGTGTCCATCTCATACCGACATAGCCACCACTCTCATCCTGCACATCACTGCCAGCCTTGAAACTATTACTGTACATTGCATAGTAGCGGTAAGGATAGAAGCGATAGAGAGCCAGAAGCGACCACTTCTCTGAGAAGAGATAGCTCATACTGTTGACGGTCGCCACCACACCACAATCGCCCATAGCCGTCTCTCCTTGCATCGTGAGCCGATGAGAGACATAACCATAGTCAACGCTCATGTTCCAAAACGATTTCCCTTCGGGGGCGAAGCGCTTATATAGTTGCGACTTGTCGGGATATAGCGGAAGCGAATAGGAATAAAAGATACCCGTCGCCCCGACATGAAACCCCTTAAAAGAATAATGCAAGTTACCACCTGCCAAGAAGGCCTTCGCCGCCCCTTGCTTCCCTATCTCCTGTTCCGTGCGATGCAAACCAGACGTCTGAATGGTAGAGATGGAATCGTTCTTGACGGTGGCATCGATGGTGCGATAAGACACGAAGGCACTCACATCGAGCCCCTTGGCGACATTCAAGGTTGCCGCAGCCCCTTGCAGATAGTTGGCAGAGGAACGAGAGGAATGCACACGGATGGAGGTTCCCATCCTACCTAGGGAAGACAAAGCCGAGAGCTTGCCGAAGCCGAAGTCATTGTTCAATATCAGTCCCATGCCTTCGCTGAGTCGGTATCTGCCCAAGGTGATGTTCTTCCATCTCCCCCATTTCTTCACTTGCAGATAAAAGGAATAGAAGTCATATCCCCACTTGTTCTTGCCGGCGAAGAATGGCTCTCCTGCATCTTGCGAAGCCAAGAAGCCCCATTTCACGTAGTCGCTCCTTCGAAACTGATACCTCAGCCAATGCTTCAGTGGATACCCCATATAGCCCTCCACGTCACCCTTTCGCTGATAAAAAGGAATCTTGACATCCGCCACCGCCTCGTGCTTGCCATACCTTATTATATTAGACAAGGAGGGGAAGGAAGGTTTCGCCACCTCCCCAGCATAGACGAAGCACGACAAGAGTTGACGCTGATACCAGTTGACGGACTCAATCATCGCCAACTCGCCCAGACTTTTCATTTCCCCATACTGATAGAGGTAGGCTTGAATATCCTCCACCTGCCCAGCCGAGAGAAAGGGAAACTGCTCCAGTTCCTCCCTCGTGGCAGTATTGATATTCAAGGGATGCTCAGCATATTCCTCTAACACCGCCTCATAGTTCTCCCAAGCCACGCTCTCGTAATCCTCCATCTCGCTGAGTTGTTCGAGATATGGCTGCCAAGGTCGCTGCTCTATATTTTGAGCATTCATCACCTGAGCGCCGCCTATCCAAAGCAGCACTCCCATCATTCTCCGATAAGATAAAAGTCTATTCATTGGCTTTCACATATAAATTGTCAGTCACTAAAATTACAATATGGCAATAATCGTCATATCGTGGGCAAAGGTACGATTATTCTTGATAACTACCAAATGTTTTCCAAGAAAAAAGACGTACGAACGCAAAATAACGCCCATACGTCTTTGTATATTGATTCTCAAATAAAATGCGAGAAACGAGTGTTCCCTATCGCAAGAGACTATTGCTCGATGTCGCTTGCTTCCTTGATAATGTCGGAAGGCACGGCATCGCAACGCTCATAGCGACACACATCGCTGGCATCATCCTTGGCAGTCCAAATCATGGAGCCACTTGCATAGAGGTTGGTTACGATGTAAGACTGATTCCAGTCACCTAGGTTGTAATCGTAACTGCCACTCACTACATAACCCAAGTATGGGTCTTGTTCTACCTTGAAACTACCTGTAGTATGAACGGCATACATACTGTTGAGATTGTCATACATCTCCATGGTGTTGTCACGACGATGGAAGACTACATAGCAGTAAGTACCCTCTGGCATCGGCTGACCATTGTTCCAAGCAGTCATCTTCCAGACACCATTCAGGTTGGCTGGTGTCACTGCCAAAGACTGCTCCTTTGGCTCATCATCACTGCTGCAAGACACAAGACCTGTCGTGAGAAGCAAGGCTGCCAACAAGGTGAAAAGTTTAATTATATGTTTCATATCATTGATTCTTTTTAATTGTTACGGTTCACACTCACCGTGATGGTGCGGTCGGAAGGCTTGGCATCCACGCCTTCCAAGATAATCGGGAAGGTAAAGTCGGGCTTCATCATCGGCGGTATTCTATCCACGAGGAGCTTAATGATCAAATCAGCCTCATCGCCTGGCTCTATCACCTCTGGCTCGGTCTTGACCTGAGCATACTGAGGAAGTACCAAACTCGTGATATGCAAGGCTTTCTTGCCACTATTGCCACAGAGGATACGAGTCTCTGGCTGAGTACCAGCTTTCACTTCCTTGAAGGCGACCTTGTTTTGCTTCAGTCGCAAGTCGCCCATCTGATAGCGGAAGCGATACCAAACATCAGCACTAGGAAGCACCATACCATGCAACCCTATCTTTGCCGCCATCCATTCGGCGGCAGAAGACTGCTTACAAGAGGCAGAAGATGACTTACCGACCTGACCTTTCAGATAAATGAAAGCCCTTGTGTCGATGGTACCAGGATAACCGTTGGGAGTGAACGTGAGTTCTATCTTACAACTATCTCCTGGCTGCAACTTCATCTTGTCGATGCTCGACTTGGTGCATCCACAAGTGGTCTGTATGCGAGCGATCTCTTGCACCCTGCCACTCACGTTCCTACCCACAAAGGTATAGGTACGTGGAGCATCATCCTCGGTCATCGTCCCTGCCTCAATGACCTGCTGGTCAAACTTCAGCAAGCCTTCATTTCTAGACTCTTGCGCCCAACTTGGCAGCACAACCATCGAGAAAAGGACGATGATGAATGTGATTATCTGTTTCATCTCAGTAATGATTTCACTGAATTCAGTAATGATTACATCCAACCGTTGTTGTTAGCCTTCTTACGTACCGTGATGGTAGCAGTCTGTTGAGTTCCATCGGCAGCGGTCACCGTCAAGATTGTGCTACCTACAGACAAGCCTTTCACTACCAATGTTGTGCCCTCTACAGAAGCAGAAGCCACGTTGGCATCAGCCACAGCCACGGTATAAGTCTGACTGCCACCCTCGAAGTAGCTAGCGAGATTCAAGGAAGTCGATTTCTCGGTTGCCACATAGATGTTAGGCAACTTCATATCCGAACTATATTCCTTGCCCTCTACACCTTGGAGGAGCTTGGCTGCATCTATCAAACCTGTACCCATCTTGCCGATGTACTTAGACAAATCCATGATGTCAGGAGAAGCACCCACGGTAGTATGATTCATGTAATAAGTCTTGGTAGCACCATTTCCATAGTAGCCATCCAAGCCCTTCACCGACTTCTTCATCAAGCTAACGAAATCGGCAGCACGATAGTGACGATGCTGTTTGACAGCATAAGCCAAGCCCAAGGCAGCGACACCCGATACATGAGGACAAGCCATGGAAGTACCCTCCATATAAGCATAGGCATGTTTGCCATTCTGAATCATAGTAGAAAGCACTGCGCCCTTAGCCTTACTGGTCTCACCCCAATACTCCTCGTCGGTCTCACCTATCTTACTATAGTACTCCAAGTCACCACCCGGAGCACTCAAGGTAACGAGTGAGCCATAGTCTGTATAGCAAGCTGGGGTATAGTCTGCAGCAAGAGATGCTACGCAAACGCACTTGGAGTAAGCACCAGGGAACGCAGGATTGCCTGCATACTCATTACCAGCAGCGAAGACAGGAATACCACCATCGATGACACCATTAGGAGAACCTGCATTGTGGATGAAGTAATCCAAAGCCTCCTTCTCCAAAGGATAGGTCTCCGCCCACTCCTTCTCGGTAGCAGGACCTGGGGTATAACCATCAACAATGCTAGACTCAGAAGAGTTGTAACCCCAACTGCACTGCAAGATGACTGCACCATTGTCGGCAGCATACTTGATGGCTCTTGCCTCACCTGCCAAGGTCACACTGCTCTGACCAGAGAATACCTGACAAGACATAATCTTGACACCAGAGTTAGGAGTTCCATCACCACCTGCGATACCACTCACACCGATGCCATTGTTATTGACTGCTGCGATGGTACCTGCCACGTGAGTTCCGTGACCTGTATCATTGGCATCTGTCCAAGAGATATTTCCGTTATTAGCGACGAAGTTATAACCATGCAAGTCTCCCTCGTAACCATTGCCATCGCCATCGGTCTTGGCACCTTGGGTAGTCTCACCAGGATTAGTCCACATATTGGCAGCCAAGTCTGGGTGAGAATACATCACGCCCTCATCGAGCACTGCCACGATGATAGATGGATCACCGGTACACTTCTTCCAAGCCTCAGCAGCATTGACATCACAACCTGCCTGAGCGGTAGCCTTGTTGTCGTTCAACTTCTCGAAGTCATAGTTGCCCTCGCCCAAGTTGCGGTAGTGCCACTGATAAGCGAAACCAGGGTCATTAGGTTCACCATTGTCCAAGGAACGAGTAGCCTTCGACTGAAGCGCACTCTCGTTGAGGTAGATACGCTTGGAGTTCTTGTTGTAAGCACGCTGGATATGTCCATTGGTCTGCACCTTGGAAATCTCACCCAACAGCTTGAGTCGCTCGGCAGCAGCCTTCAAGTCGGTGCCCTTGTCAAACTTGACGGTGTACCACAAGTGCAAGCCTGCTTCACGAGTACGAGCCTCGTTCTTGGCATCTACTGGGAAGACACGCTTGAAGCTATAGCTACCCAAGATGTCGAGCACCTCATCGGTAGAAGGGATGCCGGAGCGAGTGCCTACTGCAGCACGAGTCATCGTGCTCTGTGCCTGGTCGAGAATGTCGCTCATCTCAGGATTGAACTTGATCAACAACTCACCCTCGGTAGCATCAGCAGGGATGGTGATGTCGGTCTTTCCCTCAGACGAGTCGATGCCCGACAGGTTGTCTGCACAACCTGTCAAAGCTAAAGCGACCATTGCTATATAGAAAAACTTTTTCTTCATTGTTTGCTTCTATATGTTATGAATATTCTTATTATAATCATCAGATCAGTATCATTCTTCTACGATACTTATCTTCTTGCCTGACGGCTTCTCTTATACTTGGCGAGAACAGCAGCTTCCGTAGCATCATCTACATCGCCAGCGGCAACGTAAGTACGATAGTACAATGGATATGCCACGCCTGGAACTTCCCACTTGGTACCAGGGTCACTGGTTCCATAATAGTAGTCGTAGCTGTAGCTATCTTCCGTCAAGTCGGAGAAGCCTGCGTTGGCACCTGTGGTACTCTTGCCTCGGACCTGCTGGTTGAACACCATGATGGCAGGACTCCACTCCACCAAGTGTGGATGGAAGAGCAACCACTTTGGCACACGACCGGTCAGGAAGTTGAGGTTGAGCGTCAGAGAACGGCAGTTTGGCAATACACGTGGCACACTCATTGGATAGACATCCTCATAGAGTACGGTGCCATCCTTGCGCTTGCAAGTAACAGGGTTGTCCCACTGAGAGAGCAACCACTTACAGGTATCGCCTACCAACTTGTCGAGATACTGAGACTTATCGGTAGAGAAGTCGGACGCATTATAGCGTGTTCGCTTGCCTGCAGCTTCCAATGCCACATCCATCTCGTCATCATCAGGAAGTTCGCCCTCCAAGTAGCAGTAAGACAACTCCAGGGCATTCAACTTATCCCAAGTGAGGAGCTTCAAGAGTGCTTGACGGTCGGAAGTGCCAGCACTGATGTTGCCATAGAGACCGATAGGATTGCCATTATAGACGAGGTTGCCATCACTGTTTCTATCCAGTCCGCTGAGGTCGATACATACATCGTTACGACGCTGAGCATAGATAATCAAGTTGCGCAAGTGAGGGAAATTCTCCTCGTTTACAACATCTGTAATGTCTGAGAGCTTGTTGAAGTTGTTACTTACGAGATTGAGTGTCTCCAAGGTATTGCCCAACTTCTTGAAGTTGCTTGGCAAATGGGTCAAACCGTATGCCTGAACGGTCAAGCTCTTGAGATAAGGCAACTCGCAGATGTCCTCGCCCAACTCTACCTCACGTATCTGGTTGTTGGCGTTACTAGTCACTGCAAATGACTCCAAGTACTTCAAGTTGCGCACCTCCTTAGGAAGGCTCTCGCCAGCCTGGAGATTAATCATGCTGAACTGAACACTTCTGACACGACCCAACGCCTGTGGATGTGCTTTCACGAAAGCATCGGTAGCCTCCCAGAGGGTCACGCTAGTCCAGTTGCGCATATTGTCGCTAGTCTCAATGCTGTACATACTGCTTAACTTCTGGTTGATCATGATGACAGAGAGAGAGTCGCCGGCACGGTTGTTCTCTATCTTAGGAGCCGCCTTCTGACGAACGGTCAGCACCACGTCGCCAGTAGGATTACCATCGGCATCGACCAACTGTACATTAGGGTCGGTAGGAACCAAGTGAACCTTAGCCACACGAACGGCAGGAACCACATTCATCGCCCAACGGAAGGTGAACTTCACGCTACGAGGACGATCCTTGCGGTCGAGCACGATACCGAGATTGGTACCCGTGAGCTTATCCTCATCCTTGCTATTGAGCAACCAGCCCTCACGCTCGCTCTCATTTTCAGCCTTCTCGGCATCCGTCAAGTCACCCTCGAAAGAGTAGTCGATGCTACCTATCTTACAAGGTACATTGGCAGAAATCAAACTCTCAAAAGTACGCTCATCATACGTACCGGAGTTTTCGATTTCTACCGTTGGCTCCTTGATATCAATCTGCTTGCCAAAGCCGAACTGCACAACAGATACGGTGCGACGCTGACCATTGCTTCCCAAGAAAGCGACATCGGTGGTACGACGACCAGACATCAAAGTCGTGTCTATCTTCACGGTACCGGTAGTAGAACCGACACCATTGGCAGGAGTCAACATCAACCAAGGCTCAGAGACGCTAGCCACCCAGTCTTGTGATGCAGAGATAGCGAGTTGCTCGCTACCACCTGCAGGCCCCATCGTGATTTCCTCCTTGTCGATGGCCAAGCCACCAGGAATATTCACATCATCGTCATCGCTACAGGATGCTGCTAGCAAACCTGCACCGAGAGCGAGGAGGCATATAAACTTATTCTTATATTTCATTGTTACAACTTTCTGATGAATTAATTTTCGAGATCCAAGGCATCGCAACCACGAATATCCTGTGTCTTATCGTAGAACAACCTATAGGCACCAGCCTTGATGTAAGGACAAACGCTTGTCACATCAATAGAGATGTTAGGGTTGTCCTTGATGTTCACGATATAGAGATGATAGGTCAATTTCTCCTCTACCTTGCGAATATCATTGCTACCAATCTGGAACTGAATCAAGCTTGGGCAAGAGGTGATACCTGTAGGCCAAGTGCGCAAGCAACGATTTTCGTTGGCATCACGCTGATGGTTGATGGCAAACGCACGGAGGTTGGCACTGTTCAATGGCTGTGTTGGCACCTCGCTGAAGCAGTTGTAGCTCACATCCATATTCGTAATGTATGGCAAGGTGGTAGAACGGAAGTCATCCGACAGGGATGTCAACTTGTTGAATCGCAAGTCGATTACCTGCAAGAGGTAGGCGTTCTTACCCTTGATGCTTCCCTTAGGGATGGTGCGCATCTGGTTGCCACTCAAGTCGATGCTGGTGATAGGCGAACCTGCGGCGAACAACTCTGAAGGGAACTTCTCTATCTTGTTGTAAGAGAGGCTCACGGTAGAAGCATTGATACCCTTGTAGGTGCCGTTGCTTGTATCTACGCCCGTGATGTCATTGTAAGAGAAATCCACAGAACCCATCACTCTCACTGAGCTGGCATCGAAGATGTTAGGTATCTTCTTCAACTTGTTGTGAGCGAAGGTCAAGGTCTCCACATCATCGGTAAATCCACAGAGGTCGGCAGGAATCTCCTCTATCTGGTTGTTGTTGAGATAGAGAGACGAAAGTGTAATCTCTTTGCCGAAAGGATGTACCTTCTTGATATTATTGTAAGCCAAGTCGAGGAGACCGAGGTTGGTCATGCGGCTCAATGCCCATGTATCAGGGAACTCCTCCAAGTTGTTATAACTCAAGTAGAGAATCTGGAGTGTCTTACCAGTCTTCTCGGTAGCCAAGCGCTCCCAGTCATCACGCAACTGTGCGGCAGAGATTCCCTTGCATCGAGCCAGGTTCATCGCCTGCAAATTAGGTAGATTATAGTAGAAGTCTGGAATACGACTGATCTTTGGACAGTTGTAAAGTTCAATATCGGTAAGGTTGGTCATGTTGTCCCAATCCTCTTCCTTGAACTCCTGTGCAAATTGACCATAAACGGCATCGCCCTCATTATAGAACTTGGCACAAACCTCGCCCGAAGTGACAGGTGAGTTACCAATATAGAACTGCTGCAACTTAGTGAGGCGATAGATGGCCTTAGACACACCTGTAATCTGGTTGGTCATCGTACCAATCTGCGCATCCTTCAAGTTGACGCGGCTGTCCTTCTGGATACGGGTCATGCCATGCTTCAGATTCTTATCAGAGTTGACACTCTCGATAATCATCTCCGACATATGGATACGTGGGTCATACTTCAAGAACTTAGTCTCATAGTCGTGACGCATCGACTGCTTCTTGGCAGCCGTTAAGATGTTGGCATCATAGTCGGTGAAGATGTTGGCACCAATCTTCTCATCGTGAGAACCGAGGTTGAGCACCTGAAGCTCAGTAAGCTGACCGATGGCATCTGGCACGATACCCTTGGCACCGAAACCAGCGATGACGAGACCGATGACACGGCCATTGCTGTTGAGAGTAACACCAGGCTGGTCGCCCCACATATCGAGTTCCTTATTGAAGTTCCAGTTAGCACCATGGAAGGTTGCATCACCATAGAAGCTCCAGTCCTTGCCATCGAGAGATTCCCAAATAGCCTTCAGAGCCTCATAATCCTTGATGTATTCCTTGGTCTTGGAGAGCAGGATAGGCACCTGAGCCTTGTCATTCAGTTGATTATCCTCTACGATAAACGCCTCGCCCTTTACAGGCTGAGTCTCATACTTGGTCTTCACTGCACCTGTCTTGCCGTATGTGGTATAAGAGGTCACCTGATAAGTACCAGCTGGCAACCAAACGGTAGAATCGCAGTATGCCTTGCCGATGTCCATGTACTTGTCGTCGGCATTGTCAGGATTCTGGTTTTCCTTGCTATCCTCCTCGTAAGTTACCTTTACATTAGGGAAGGTAACGGTCTCACGAGTAAAGAGGTTGGTTACACTGATATCCACCAAGCGGATATTGCTGAAGAGATATTCTTGGTTGGCAGCACGAGTCTTCTCCCACTCCTTCACCAAGTTGAACTTCACCTTACCACGCTCCACAGTCTGCACCGTCAAGTCTTGTACGGTCATACCGCCACCGACAACGGTGAAGGTTTCGCCGGCAGAAGAAGCCAAAAGTTCCTCATCCACAGCATCGTACAGATAGAAACCGATGATGGTGTAAGTACCTGACGCAAGCTGAAGTTTCTCACTACTCAGACCATACTCGGCATTCTCAGCATTGTAAGAGTTGAGCACGAGGGTCTGAGAGACCGTTGTACCATTGTGCTCCATGACAACCTTGATTTTCTTGGCATCATCCAATTTCTCAAGTTTGTCAAGGGCAGCCGCACGAGTCGCTCTCGTCGAAACAGACTTGTTGACCTTGAACTGCACATATCCGTATGTGCCGTCCCAGCCTTCCGTCTCATCGTCGGAGCAACTTGTCACTGCAAAGGTCAGCATCGTGACCAAGAGCAACAAGAGTGCCTTTGAAAATATCTTGAATCTGTTCATTACTTACTGATTTTACTGAAAGAAGAATGTTTCTTACTTTGATTATAGGTAGGCTCTACTACAAGAACCTTCACCACCTTGCCATTGTCCTGGAAGGCCATGAACACCGGAGCAGTATCTGGAAGTCGGAAAGAGAATACCCAGTTATTATTCTCATCCATGCTTGGATCTGGAACGATTTTCTGGCCATCGCTGCCAATCATATAAAGATAACCCGTCTCCATCATGGTAGTAGGATCCCAATTCTTGATGTTAGGATTTACAGTAAGCGAAGAACCTACTGCTGCCGAAGCAACATAGATTTCATCACCATTATAATTGAGGAAACTTGATGCTACCTCCTTGTACATACCGTTTACATCCTTTGTACACGCTACATCCAGGTAGTTCATAACCTTGATGGTAGGAGCTGCTGAAGTGTCGTCACCGCTCTCTGCCTTCTGCTCCTTCTGGGTGAAGTGCATCAGGAAGTACTTGTTGTACAACCAGCTTACAGCATTAGGATCTTCCTCATCAATCATCTTTTCAGGGTTACCAAGCGCCTCATACTCAGCTGTAGGCAAAGCATAAACATAGCACTCACGCTCGCCACTCTCCAAAGCATCAATGGTAAGACGGATATCACCACCCTCGCCAGTAGTCTTCACGAAACGTTCGTATACAGCCTCCAAGCCCCAACTCTGAACCTTGAATACTACCAATGTATAGTCATCAGCTGCAGTTTTCAATGTGAATGGTACAAAGTTAGAGAAGGTAAATTTGTTGGTAGTCTCCTCACCTGTAACACCTGTTGTTCCTGTCTGAGAGAAGGTCTTACCATCCAAAGACACAGTCCAGTTTGCCCATGGAGAAGAAGTTGGATATGTGACATCCATTGTATTGGTAGGCATACCATTGAATCGAACAGGAATCGTCTTCACTGCCTTACCATCCTCAGAAGCGATGGTGATGGAGTAGCCTTCCTCGGCAGAGATAGCATACTTGACGTCCTTCACACCTTCCTTGAACATCACACCACCCTGGGTATTCTCGTTGGCACGACCTACCATGAAGCCACCTTCCAACTCTACCCAATCAGGAGTGTTGGTCACGGCGAAACGATAGTTTGCCTGAACAGAGAACTTGGTATATTCATTATAACCTACAACAAGACCTGTCTCTGTGATGTCATTGCCCTCCTCGTCGAAGACTGTGACAGAGTAGCCTGCAGCAGAACGAGTTACCTCGGCGATAGCAGCCTTCTGACCACCCATGGTGAGCACCAACTGAGCGACGCTCAAGTCCTTGCTAGCATCATCGTCGGTCAACTTCACCTTGATGGTCTGCTTACCAGCCTGACCATTCAAGACGAAGGCATCAGTATTCTCACCCTGCTCCATCTTACACCAGATGGCAGAAGAAGCGAGGCTCCAGTTGGTATTTGCCTCAAAGGTGAAATCCAACTGATCGCCAGCTTCACCAGCGAGTTTCTGCACCTGTGGGAACACAGGAGCCACGGCATCATCGTCATCGCTAGAACAAGCGGTGAACATGCACACTGAAACCAGTGCCATGAGGACGAGCCAATATTTTGAAATCAATGTTTTCATATTGTTCTATTCTTTCTATTCTTTATTTCTTATATGCTTGATTGATAATATGCAGATAGTCATCGACTTAGTATCCCTGCTCTTTCAATTTCTCTGCCTCTGCATCGCTAATCCACTCAAACAATGAGATGAAAGTACCGACATTACCATATGATGAGCCATCCTTGTTCAGCACATTAAAGCTGACATACTGTATCACATAGTTCTGGCAGGTATTAAAATAAGAGGTGTAGAGGCTTGGCTGACTGATGCGCAACTTGCCATCGCCATAGATGGTGCCAAATGCCTCGCCAGTAGTACCAGCCACCTGGTCGTCCATCTCTACCAAAGGCTCCAAGGCATTGCCAGGCTTGAACTTCAGTTTCAAGTCGTAACCCTTGTAGTAAACGTCCTTCAAGAGAACGGTGTTCTCCTCACCTTCCACTACCTCAGTCTTGATCAGACGTTTGGTTACGTTGTTCAGATACTGGCTGTAGAAGGTAGATGTTACCTTACACCAGCCTGAGAAGTTGTGGATATCGAAAGGACAAGACTTCTGCATTACTACGTGGGCATAGTCCTTATAGAGATTTGTCCAGTTATACTTCTCCGGAATCACCAGTTTCAGGGTGAAGCCGAGCGAGTCGGTCTTGCCGATGTTGTCATATACACCTTGCACTTGCACATTGCCCACCAGTTCACCAGCCTTGATGGTCACGGTGTTGTTAAGGATGCGATAGTGCTTGCCCTCTACAGCATTGCTTTCCTTGTCAACGACCTCGACGGCAAAGGTGCGGTCGAAATCAGCCTTTTCGGTAGCAGATACAGGAACATTGAATATCTCATTGCTCTCCTGCACAGGATACTGATAGAGCGTATCAGAGAACATGACATGACTTGGACCAGAATAAGTCGTAAAGTCTTGCGAACAACTCGCAAGGGCGATGAGTACAGCTACCGCTGCCATACATCCCATCAATATTTTCTTCATGATCGTCTCTTTATTAATCATTATTTGTTACTTTCATTAGGCTCAATCTCAGAACCTGGAGCCTCCAGCTCATGCTGAGGGATAGGCCATACGAAGAGTGGATCATCCTTCTCTACCTTGAGGTTGCTCTGCACGAAGTTGGCTGCTGGCTGGTCGGAAGCCTTGCGCTCGAATCCCTTGTGCCAGCGCTTGAGGTCGTTCAGACGGAAGCCCTCCATATAGAGTTCCTTCACGCGCTCTGCCTCGATGATGTCCATCGCATTGCTCTTGCTCATAGAGGTGTTGCCACCATAGGAAGAGTAGCGAGCGGTACGGATGGCAGAAATGTCCTTGCCTGCATTCGTATAATCCTCCTTGTTCACGTAAGCCTCAGCACGTATCAAGTACTGCTCTGAGAGACGGAACACCATTGGCTGGTGTACGTGGTAGATATTGCTAGCACGGAAGGTTGCATCACCGAAGTACTTGGTAAGCAAAGGCCACTGCAATCCATGCTCATAACCTGTGACACGAGTCGTGAAGATGGCTGCGGCACGGAGGTCATTGTTATCAAATGAGTTGATGACCCAAGTCTCTGGTACATAGTCTGGACGATAAGACACGAAGTCGTATTTGTCGAAGATGGTTCCGAGTGCGCCACCATAGCTATTCACGGTGAAGCCCACTTTCCAGATGCACTCACGAGAGTCACCATACTGCCAAATGTAAGCATAGTCGTTCACCCTGTTGGAGTAGGTGTTACTAGAAGCCTTCTCCAAGGTGTAGTACTTGCTCTTGATGACCTTGGTTGCGTAAGTGATGGCATCGTCGTAACGATGCATATATAAGGATACGCGCGCACGCAAGGCATAGCAAACATACTCGTTGAAACAAATCTCATTATAGAGTTTGTCAGAGAAGTCCTCGTCCAACTTCAAGAGTTCTTGAGCTTTGTCGAGGTCGCTCAACACGAAGTCATAAGATGCCTTCAAGCTGGCACGCTTCTGTGGCTCATTGCCCTTGTAGTGCTCGGTGAGAACCACACCCAACTCCTGCTCTGCCTGCTCATCGCTGTCGTAAGCCTTGCAGAACATCTTGATGAGTTCAGAATAAGCCAAGGCACGAGCGAGATAAGCCTCACCACAACACTGGTCGAGCTTGTCCAACTGTGTATCGCTGGTGGTGTTCATCTTCACCTTATCTACGTTGTCAAACAAGTAGTTGCAACGATTGATGACATCATAGAGGTCGGCATACACTGCCTCGATGTCGGTATTGGTTGACTTGATGTCGTTCCAACGGTAGATGTCACCATAAGTATTGGAATTTCCCTTCACACAATACACGAAGTCGGTCTGCAAGTCAGGAAGTATCGTCAAGTTGCCCGAATAGAGGGCACTACTCTTGAAACTGTCATAGATGCCATACACCAACTTATCGACATCGTCCACCGTGTTGATAGCCTGCTCCATGCGGATGCTGTCCTCTGGATACTTATCAAGACACGAAGAGAAGGTCAAAGCCAAGATGGCTGACAGGATATATGTCTTTATATTTCTAATGTTCATTGTAATCTCCTTTCTTGTTTAGAATGACACTTCCATACCGAGCGTAAACTGACGGGATGCAGGATATTGTGCCTGGTAAACATTGGATGAAACCTCTGGGTCGAGACCATTGAAACCTGTGATAGTGAACAGGTTCTGTGCCTGCGCATAGATTCTTACCAAAGTGAAGAACTTGGTCTTGCTCAACCATGCCTGTGGCAAAGAGTAAGAGAGACTGAGGTTCTTCAAGCGCAAGAATGAAGCATTCTCCAAATAACGGTCGTCCAACTGGTTGACCTCACCCCACTTAGGGATGTCGGTGATGTCACCAGGGTTCTTCCAACGGTTGTACAATACACGACGAGACTGGTTGTAAGCGGTACCGAAGGTAATGCCACTCTCCTCGAAGTAACGGTCATTGTTGATGACATAGCGAGTACCAATCCAACTGAACTGGGCAGACAACTGCAAGCCCTTCCAACGGAAGCTGGTACCGAAACCACCCATCCAAGGTGCATCGTAGGTCTTGCCAGTCATGACCTTGTCGCTCTCACGGAACTCGTTAGTCACGTTGCCATTCTTGTCATACCAGAGCTGCTCACCATTGGCTGGATTGACACCAGCATAACGGTTGAGGAAGAACTCGCTTACGGAGTGACCTACTACATATTTCAAACCTGTGGTAGAGTTCACATACTCAGTCACACCATTGTAGAGTTCCTTCAAGCGGTTCTGGTTGTAAGATACATTGGCGCTCACGTTCCAAGTGAAGTCCTTGGTACGGATGACGTCGGCATCAGCACTCAACTCGATACCCTTGTTGCTCATCACACCCACGTTCTTCCAACGGTAGCCCTCACCTGTAACAGTGTAAGACTCAGGCACACGCATCAACATATTAGAGGTACGCTTGTAGTAAGCCTCGAAGCTGAAGTTGATGCGATCGAGGAAACCGAGACGCAAGGCGAAGTTGTTTGCCCATGTGTTCTCCCATCCCAATTCCTCGTTACCACTCTGTGATGGATAGAGACCTGCCACATCATCGTAGTTGGCATCACCCGATACCAAAGCCAAGTGATAGTAGTTAGGAATCTCGGAGTTACCCGATGTACCGGTGCTCACAGATACCTGGGCATTGGTGAGCCAGTTCATCTTCTTGAGCCATTCGGTCTGCTTCACATTCCACATGAAGCCCAAAGACCAGAAGGTACCCCAACGATGATCCTTACCGAAACGTGAAGAGGCATCGGTACGGAGGGAGAAGTCGGCGTAGTAAAGTTCCTTATAGTTGTACTCGCCACGCATGAAGAATGACAAGTAAGAATAATCGGATGTAGAATCAGCCCAACGTCTTGCACGAGTACCCGAAGACACATTGGTCAAGAGGTCGTTGGTCTGTCCGGTGGAATATACATTGAAACCCTCTGAGTGATAGTTCACTGCCTCCTGTCCCAACATCACGTTGAAGGAATGGATGTCCTTCAGGGAGAAGCGGTAGTTGGCGGTAGTGGTCTCTGTGAGGTTGAGAATATCACTGCTCTGGCGTGCCGCTGTACCCTCGCCATTATTGGAAGAAAGACTTGGGAACGACTGCATGAACGCTGTGGAGTGAGTGAAATCGGCACCAAACTGGGTGCGGATGGTCAAGTTCTCGATAGGATAAATCTCGGCATACATGGTAGAGAGCACCTTATACTTCTTGTTTTTGATAGGGTTCTTAGCCATATATACGATAGGGTTCTCACTCGTACCAGCCCAGTTGCCAGCGGCGAGAGAAGCCAAACTGCCATCCGATGCGTATGGATTCCAGTAAGGGAGCATGAAGCGGCAAGCCGAGATTGGGGTAACGGTGGTATAAGTACCATCGTCTGCCTGCTGTGCCTCCTCGTAAGCCGCCATGGTGTTGGTACCGATCTTCAACCAGTTGCTAGCCTTCACATCTGCATTGGTGCGGATGTTGTAACGGCGGAAGGTAGAGCTCTGTGCGATACCATCCTGGTCGTAGTAACCACCAGATACATAATAGTTCAAGCGGTCGGTGGCACGGTTGACGGAAAGTTCGTAGCTCTGGAGAGGAGCACGGTCGTTGAACACCTCGTCGAGCCAGTTGACATTCACTCTCGACAAGAGGTTGTAGTCCTTGCCAGCATCCAAGCCCACTTCCTTCTCAAACTGGATGCGCTCGGAGGTATTCATCATGCTCCAGTTGGTCTGTGCCAACTGAGAGAAACCGTACTGCGCACGGAGGGTTACCTTCGCCTTGTCCATGGCAAGACCACGCTTCGATGTGATGACAACCACACCGTTGGCAGCACGGGCACCATAGATAGAGGTAGAGGAAGCATCCTTCAACACGGAGATAGACTCGATGTCGTTAGGACTCAGAGTATTGAAATCGGAACTAGAGATAGGCACACCATCCAAGATAAAGAGTGGTGACTTACCAGAGTTGATAGAGTTGGTACCACGAATCTGGAAGCTCGCCGCCTTGCTAGGTTCACCCGAAGAGGAAATGACCTGCAAACCAGTACTCTGTCCCTGCAACGCCTGGTCGAAGCTGGCGGCTGGGACATTCTCAATCTTCTCAGACTTCACGGTAGATACAGAACCAGCGATGGTTCCTTTCTTACGAACGCCGTACGCCACGACCACCACCTCGTCCATCACCTTGGCATTGGTGGAGAGCGTCATGTTCAGCGTATTCGTCTGCGCATTGACAAGGTGCTTCTGCGTTTCCATGCCGACATACGAGAATACCAGCGTGGCCTTAGATGCACCCTTCACCTCGATGGTGTAGTTACCGTCAACATCGGTCACGACACCATTCGTTGTACCCTCTTGAAGGATTGTTGCTCCAATCAACGGCTCGTTGTCTTCAGCAGACACCACCATACCCTTGACACGGAAAGTCTGTGCCAGGGCTGTTTGGATAGTCAACACAATCAGAGAGACAAGCAATAGGGAAAATCTTCTCATCCTTGTTTGTTTCAAATTGTTGTTTATAAAATGTATTAATACTTATTTTTTTCTCGTTTGGTAAAAGCTACAATCTTTAAACGACTCTTCGCTTACGCCTCGCTATACATTTTTTCACAAATTTGCATACGTGCGTGTACCTATTGATTAAAAACGGTGCAAAATTACGAATAACCTAAAATCCGCAGTCATATAATTTGAGATTTTTTATAAGCACCTGAGCAACAAAATGTTGCTCAGGATTTTGCCAT
>ENA-UERK01000856-UERK01000856.1-human-gut-metagenome-genome-assembly--contig:-NODE-856-length-24594-cov-8.991720_pt1 | contig 24594 bp, 21 predicted proteins | sample MGYA00242957_ERZ507957 | MGnify/ENA primary metagenome ERZ507957 (study PRJEB26167, sample SAMN06115538) | human gut metagenome | host: Homo sapiens | place: China:Heilongjiang | collected 2015-11-06...
AAAACTGTATAGAAAGACAACGACGCAAAGATTTTCTTAAAAAGGGCGTCCATAAAGATAAAGTTGAAGAAACTTACATATTTCCAATGCTTGGCGGAAGAAACATTGCTAAATGGCAGGTTAAATCTAACGAATATATTTTGGTGCCACACACTGCAAAACACAAGTACGGTATCCCCGTAAAAGAGTTGGTAAAAACAGCTCCTAAAACTAATGATTGGTTAAACTTCTATCACGATGAACTATTAGCGAGTCGCATTCAAAATGGGAAATTCTTCAACGCTAATACACAACCGTATTATCGATTAGACAATGTAGGGGAATATACTTATGCTCCGTATAAAGTTTTGTGGAAAGAACAAACTGGTAGTATGTCTGCCGTTGTAGTCGGTTCATATCTTGAATCTATTCCAGATGCTGACAAGAACTTATTTAGTGAAGACAAAACGATAGTTGTTGATTCGAAAGTTCTTATGCTTGGCTTAAACAATATTGATGAGGCACATTATGTTTGCGGTATAATTAATGCTACAGATATTGTTAACATTATTGACGGGTATGCTATATCAACTAATAGAGGAGTTGATGTGTTGAAATACTTAGCCATTCCAAAATTTGATTCGGATAATCAACTACACAAAAAAATAGCTGAGTATTCTAAAAATATACATAATGCTTTCAAAACTAATGCTAATGCGAATGTTTGCGAACTGGAAGCGTTACTTAATATCGCAGTGAGGAAAATATTTGAATAAATTAAGCAAAAGGAACGAGGTGGTTCGATGTTTGAAAATAGATTGCAGTATGTCCGCTCTGATTTTCACCTACATACAAATAAGGATAAGGAGTTCACATATACTGGCGAACAGAATTCTTTTGTAAACGATTATGTTTCTGCACTAAAAGAAGCCAATATAAGTGTCGGTGTAATTACAAATCATAATAAATTTGATATCGATGAATATAAGGCTATTCGTAAGGCTGCAAAAAAGCAAGATATATTCATTCTACCGGGAGTGGAGTTAACTATCAAAGAAGGGGCAAACGGCATTCACACACTCATTGCGTTTAATCCGGATGAATGGCTTGAGGGTGGAAACAATCATATTCAAACATTTTTAACAGCCGCATTTGCTACCGTACGTAATCCTGAAAACCGTAATACGAAAAGTGTGTATGACTTAAAAAATGTTTTTGAGAAGTTAGACGCCTACGGACGAGATTATTTTATCATATTTGCTCACGTTGATCAAAATAGCGGTTTATTCAGTGAATGTAAGGGCGGATTGCTTGAATCTTTGGCTGGTTTTGCGTCTTTTAGAAAACGCGTTCTTGGCTTGCAAAAATCCAGAACACGTGATAATCTCGCTAAATTTGAGCGGTGTTGTGGTTATTTACCTGCCTTGGTTGAGGGATCTGATCCTAAAACCATTACAGATATAGGCAAGGGAGATAAATGTACATATTTGAAAGTTGGTGAATATTCATATTCTGCAATTAAATTTGCATTACAAGATTATAAAGATAGAGTTAGTGAAAACATCCCTGATAACAAGCACGGTTTTATAGAGTCAATATCATTTCAAGGTGGAAAGTTCGATGGACAAACAATAATGTTTTCTCGTGAGCTGAACACACTTATTGGCATAAGGGGCAGTGGAAAATCCTCTGTTTTAGAAGTTGTCCGATATGTTTTGGATCTCCCAGCTCAAATGGACAAAGAATATAAAGAATCTCTCGTTAAAAATGTCTTTGGTTCTGGCGGAAAAGCAACATTAAGTGTAATAGACAAACACGGCAAGCGATATTCTGTCAGTCGAATATTTGGAGAACGGATAAATGTTCTTGATGAGAATGGTAATGACTTAAATATAAATCCGATCAGTTTGTTCGATGGAGTTCAATATTTTGGTCAAAAAGATCTATCCGGCAGTGCAGATCACGAAAATGGTCTGTTGGAAAAATTGATTAGTGGCAGAATTGGTACACCCTCTAATTTGGATAGCTGTGTAAATGAATTGGTTAGAACAGTAGAGCAGTTGCTGGATGTGAGCAAAATTCCACAGCAAATGACCGAAGTTACAACACTGCAAACCGAACTTGAGCATAAACTCTCGATTTTTGAAGAAAAAGGTGTGGCGGAAAAACTAAAAAAACAAAGTGGGTACGCTACAGACACCACAAAACTTGATGCGGTAAAAAATAGAATAGATGCTATTTTGCGTGATATTCGTAATGCTTTTTCAAAGAACGCTGTCGCATCAAACGCTTTGGACGGATACTGTAGTGACTTTAATAAAGACATACTTGATGATGTTTCTGCGGTATTGTCGCTAATAGACGCTCAACTTACACAAATTGGTTCTTGCATTGCAGAAATTGAAAAACAAAGCAGTTGTATGAAAGACATCATATCCCATCTGAAAGAGCGAACTAATAGTTTGGCAGATGAATTCGCTGAAATTAAAAGAGAGATCAAAGACGAGACTTTGGATGTTGATAGTTTTGTCAAGATGACTGCTGAGTTGCAAAAAACCAAAGAAAAACTAAAGCAATTAAGCGAAGAAGCATCCTCCAAATCAAAAATAGAAGCGTCATTTACTAAGGCAATAAGAGAGCGTAACGATGCTCTGTTGACGACCTATAACGATTATAAGGCTGAAACCGACCGTATTAATCAAAATCAAACCGAACTAAGAATTGAAATCACATTCAAAGGTGATCGTGAGGGCTTTAAGTCTCAACTGAAAAATGATTTTAAGGGAACGGGAATATCAGACTCTAAATATCAAGCAATTAGTGATGCCTTTACTGATTATGCGGCGATTATAGAAGATTGGATTATTTGTGATGGTAACAAGTTGAAAAGCATTGTTACTTCCGGCGAATATGTAAAATTGGAAGATAAACTTCGTAGTCAATATGAAGAATTGTTGAGCAGACAAGTCGAAAACAAAGTTGATATTTATTACCACAGAAAACTGTTGCGACAACACTCTATTGGACAACGAGCATCGGCTCTTATACTGTTTATATTGACACAAGATGATAATGATATTATCTTCATTGATCAACCTGAAGATGATCTTGATAATAAGGTGATCTATGACGAAGTCATTACCGCTATTACACAGAAAAAACCTTATATGCAGTTTATATTTGCCACGCATAATGCAAATATTCCTGTGCTTGGCGATTCCGAAAGGGTGTTGGTCGTCGAGTTTCAAGAAACAAAAATTGATGTAGCCCAAGGAAACATAGATCTGGATTCTACACACAAGCAAATTGTTGACATAATGGAGGGCGGTAAAGAGGCATTTAATAAGAGACAGCTTATCTATACTTCTTGGAGTTAAATTTCCGCCACTCGTGGCAACATTTTGGCAACAAAAAATCGGATAGCATATGCTTTACCGATAATTCAAGTAATATAAATACTCTCTGATAAATTTCATAAACAAATGCGTTTAAGATTGATTTACAGGGAGCGAGTGGGAATAATTTCACGCTCCTGAAAAAGCCTATAAAAGGCAGGCAACTAAAAATACTTTTAAAAGCGATCGATAAGAGTAACACAAACCTCGCAAAGAACAACATCTTTGCGGGGTTTGTATTTTAAATACTCAGTACTCCATAAACAATATGTGCAGTGGTATTATTTACTGCTTAACTTACATTTCCTCTGGCTGTTTCGCTGCCGTTTGTATAAAACAAAACTCCGCATACTATACCTATATGTCTCTAAAAAACGCTTATATAAAAAAGGATGGTGAAAATCCATCCTTTTTTGTGTTTATTTTTCTTGCCTTAATTAAGCAATTTTATCCTCAAACTGGCTGTTATAAAGGTCGGCGTAAAAGCCGCTGTGCCGCATCAGTTCCTCGTGCGTTCCGCTCTCAATTACATCGCCGTCGCGCATAACAAGAATAAGATCGGCATTTTTAATGGTGGAAAGCCGGTGTGCAATAACAAAGCTGGTACGCCCTTTGGTAAGCTCATCCATAGCGCGCTGAATTAAAAGCTCAGTACGGGTATCGACCGAGGAGGTTGCCTCGTCAAGAATCAACATAGGCGCGTTTTGCAGCATGGCGCGGGCAATGGTAAGCAGCTGTTTTTGCCCGGCAGAGATGCTGGCACTTTCGGAAAGAACGGTATTAAAACCCTGCGGCAGCGTATGGACGAATTTATCAAGCCCGCAGGCACGGCAAACTTCTTCCAGCTGTTCGTTGGTAATGCCCTGCATATTGTAAACAAGGTTTTCCCTCACCGTCCCCTCAAAGAGCCAGGTGTCCTGCAAAACCATGCTAAACAGCTTATGCACATTCTCCCGGCTTATTTCGGAAATCGGGACGCCATCAATTTTAATGGTGCCGCTGTTAATTTCAAAAAAGCGCATGAGCAGGTTGACCATGGTTGTTTTTCCGGCGCCGGTTGGGCCAACAATAGCAACCTTTTGACCGGGATGAACCTCGGCAGAAAAATCTTTAATAATAATCTTATCCGGCGTATCGGGGTAGCTGAAACGCACATGCTCAAAGCTGACCGTGCCGTGAACATTGGTAAGGGCGGTTGCCTTTTTGCTCTCGTCGGGCATCTCCTCGCTTTCCAAAAAGTTGAAAATACGGTGTGCGGAGGCAGAGGCCGTTTGCATATTGGTCATGCCCTGGGCAATTTGCGTTAGCGGGGAAGTAAACAAGCGAACATAAAGAATGAAAGAAACAATTACACCGAACTCAATTATGCCGTTCATGGCAAGAATTGAGCCGAAAACACAAACGGCAACATAGGCAATGTTGCCAATAATGTTCATGAGTGGCTGCATGATGCCGGAAAGGAACTGCGACTTCCAGTTTGAGTCGTAAACGGCGGCATTGAGCGCGTCGAACCTTGTGCAGACCTTGCATTCTGCGCGGCTGATTCGCACAACCTGGTGGCCGGAATACATTTCCTCCACATAGCCATTCAGCGCACCAAGGCTTTTTTGCCGTGCAGAGAAAAAGCGCTGCGATTTAGATATAATTAAAACCGTTAACAGCATGCCAACTAAGGTTACCCCAACCGAGATAAGGGCAAGGCGCCATTCGGTAATAAACATCATAATTAAGCAACCAACAAACTGCGTTGCGGCACTAATAATTGTTGGCATGCTGTTCGTCAGCCCCTGCTGCAAGGTAGAAACATCGTTTGTAATGCGGCTGAGAATATCGCCCTGCGAGGTAGTGTTGAAGTATTTTTGCGGCACTTTATTAATTTTCTCGGAAAGCTCGCCCCGCATACGGTAAGACATTTTTAGCGTAACAACCGACATTGTGTAGTGCTGAATAAAGCTGAAAGCCGCACTGAGAATATAGATGATTGCAAGAAAAATGCCAACTTTGGCAATTGCCGCAAGGTCAATGCTGCCGGTCAGCCCATCCGACATCAGCGTGGCAATTCGGCCAATCTTATTGGGACCAATAATTGTCATAACAGCGCTAAGGGCGGCAAGAATTAGGGCGGCAATAATAATTCCCAGGCTGGAGCGCATATATTCGGCAATTCTTGGAATAGCTGAGCGAATACCGGCTTTATGATCTTTGCGTTTCATTTTTACTCCTCCCTTATGCCAGTTCTGCGGCGCTGAGTTGCGACGTGGCGATCTCACGGTAGACTTTACAAGATTTCATCAGTTCTTCATGTGTTCCCATGCCAACAATCTCGCCGCGATCCAAAACAAGGATCTTATTTGCGTGACGGATGGTGCTAATGCGCTGGGCAACAATAATTTTGGTCGTGCCGTAAAGCTGTTCATTCAGCCCCTCGCGCAGCTTTGCGTCCGTCCGATAGTCAAGTGCCGAGAACGAATCGTCAAAAATTAAAATCTCGGGCTTTCGCGCCAACGCACGGGCAATAGAAAGTCTCTGCTTTTGGCCGCCCGACACATTGCGGCCAAGCTGGGCAATTTCGTACCCTGTTCCCTCCGGCAGTTTATCTACAAATTCCTTTGCCTGCGAAAGTGCAAGGGCCTTGTTTAGCCTTGCCTCATCCGTATCGGCGGCACTTTCGCCAAAAAGAATATTATCCTCTACGGTTCCGGAGAACAAAACCGCCTTTTGCGTAACATAGCCCAGCTTATTGTACAGTGCGTTAAAGGTGTAGTCTTTAACATTTACGCCGTCTACCAATACTTCGCCCTGTGTTGCGTCGTAAAAGCGCGGAATTAGGCTAACCAGCGTTGTTTTACCGCTGCCGGTTGCGCCAATAATCGCCAATGTTTCACCCTTGTTCAGTTTAAAATCAATCCCTATTAGTTCATCCTCCGAGGCGTGGGGATAGCGGAAGGAAACATTTCGGAACTCTACCGTGCCGATTTCTTTTCCGTCTTTTACGCTGCCTTCACAGATCGACACATCACGATCCAGTACCTCGTTGATACGCTCGGCAGAAACCTGCGCCTGCGGCAGCAGCATAAAAATCATTGCCAGCATCATAAACGACATAACAACATAGGTTGCGTAGGTGCTGAATACCAACACCTCGCTGAACATTGTAAGCCTGGCGCTCATATTGGTAACCGCAATATTGCTTACCAGCGCCGCACCAAGCCAATAGATTGCCAGCGCCAGCCCGTTCATGCCAAACGCCATTGTTGGCTGCATAAGCGCAAACAGCTTTTGGTTTTTCATTTGCAGCTCCATCATACCACGGCTCGGGCCGTCAAACTTTTTGTTTTGAAAATCCTCGGCATTAAAGGCGTGCACAACATTAATGCCGGTTAGGTTTTCGCGGGCCACCCGGTTAATTTTATCCGTCATTTTTTGTACCAGGCGAAAACGCGGAATACAAGAGCTCATAATCAGCAGCACCGTAGCAAACAGCACCACAACAAAAACGGCGGTAACGGCCGAAAGCTCCCAGCTCTTGCCAAGAATTTTAATAACCGCCCAAACCGCCATAATGGGGGCCTTAATTAACATTTGCAGCCCCATTGCAACAATCATTTGAATTTGTGTAATATCGTTGGTGGTACGGGTAATTAGGCTGGGAATAGAAAAGTCCTGCATTTCCTCGCTGCCAATGTCCATAACATGGCGGAACAGCTTTTTCCGCACGGTAAAGCTAAAGCCGGACGCCGTTTTGGCGGCGAGAAAGCCGCAGGCAATGGCAAGCAGTGCGCTGGCCGCCGTGCAGCCGAGCATTTTTAGCCCCACCATTACAATATCCGCTGTGGTGCCGGAGGTTTTAATAAGCTTGGTCAATTCGGTCATATAATCCGGCAGGCGCAGATCAAAATAAACCTGCACCACAACAAACACCAAACAAAGCAGCGCCATTCGTTTTTCTTTTCGGTGCATATTTTTTAGTAGCTTAAACATGGTTGCCTCCTATTCTTTCGTTGAAAGTCCGTTTTTACGAATTTCATTAATATTACTGCCAAGAACCGCCAAACAGTGGTGGAATATTTCAATGTCCGCGCTCGACACCCCGGCAAGCAGCCTTTGTGCAAAGCGCTTTTGCAGCTCGCGCCCCTTTTCAATCAGCCCCTTGGCCGCAGCGGTGCAGCTTAGCTGTGTTTTTCTTCGGTCCCCCTGAACCGCCTGCCGCAGGAGCAGCCCCTCGTTAACCAGTCGGTCAACATAAACCGAAACAATGCCGGTTTTCAGCCCCCTGCACCGGCAAATATCCCCCGCCGTATTGCTTTCCGGATTATTTGCAATAAACATTAAAATATCAACGGCCATAGGCGGCAGCCCCGTTTCCTTGCAGATCGGCTGCAGCACAGCATGGTACGCTTCAATAAATCGGTTTGCATTGTTAAACAATTTCGATGCCGTGTAATTCCAATGGTTCATATTTATCCTCCAATTATAGAAACTCTAAAATTAGAATATCTATTATAGTTATCCTTGCAGCGATTGTCAATAGGTTTCCCAGAAAATCTTCCCTTTTTCTAAAAAATTAAAATGCAGCAATAAAAAGCATGATGTAACCAGCCTGCACCATGTTTGGTTATAGATATAATTATAAAAAAGTTGGCAGGTAAATATACAGCCGGCCTTAAAAAAGCCCCAAAAAATAAGCACCCGTATACACATCTTCTAAGACCTGACGATGTGTAAACGAATGCTTTGCATTCTACTACCCGGTGGCAGTAATAATATTTAATGATGTTTGAACCTCTTGTTCGCAGCAAAAAGTTTAAGTAAGTATACACTGTTCCGACCGTTTTGTCAAGAGCTTTTCGTAATCATCCCAAATTCCTGAAATGCCGGTTTTAATAACAATATTATAAATACTTTCTGTTGTGCCGCCGCTTTTTTGCTGCGCTACAATGTTAGGAATAAAACAACCCCAATATCCGCATTAATGCAAATTGCCTGCCGCTCAATCTCCTGCGGGCAAGCTGCCTGCCCTTGGTTAACACAAGCGTAGGTGGCACCCGGATTTTTGGCCGTTATTTGCCAGAACGGATATTTAATAATGCCCGGGGTATTGTAGCCAACGCCCAATTCCAAAAAGAGAATTTTTTCACCTGCCCGGTGGGTTCCGGGTGACCTTGCTTTTTTATCAGTTCCGCACAGGCAAGGCGCAGCTCCACCCCAGCAAAGGTGTGGATAGCGTTATCAATGCAGCGGTGATTTGGAATATAGCAGCCGGTAAGCCCCGAATTAGCAGCATTAACAATGGCATCGCATTTAAGCGTGGTAATATCCCCTTGCCAAAGGTACAGCCCCGGCTGCACGGGCGTTAAATTTGCAATATCGGTAACGCCTTTGGCGGCGGTTTCAATTTGCAAATAGGCGTCCTGCACCTGCAAAAATTTTCTCCAAGGCCAAGGGGTGCCCGAATATTCATGAGCCCCCGCAAAAGCTGGCGCTGATTTTCCGGCTCTGCCGGAATATTAACGACCCGATATTCTGCTTTTTCTTTTAAAAGCGCCTGAATTAAGAGCAACCGCCGTTTATTCTGGTTCAAAGCTTTTTCAACGCCTTTGCGAACATTTCAAAGGATTTTTTAAAACTCGTAGGGTGGGTTGCCGGAAAAATCAGCGATGACACCGTGGGCACCCTCCAGATAGAATACCTCAAAAACAGGGTTGGCATTCAAAAATTCTACGACCTTGTTCATCATAAATACCTCCAAAATGGTTTTTAATAAATTTTGACTTCGAAAGGTTGCTTTTTCCTTTCACTGGTATTATAATATCGCTGTACAGCCTGTTTGTGAAGTAGGCACTATATTGTGCTGTAGTTACCTATAAGAAACTAATGGACAGTTACCGCAAGGAAACGATTGCGCCGCTGCTGGGTTTTCCGGCGTTTCGGCGCTTCAAAAAATTTTTTTTGAGGTTGCAAATATGAATGAAGTAAAAGCAAAAAAAGAGCTTCCCGCCTGCCCGGTTGAAACTACGCTGACCCTTATTGGGGATAAATGGAAGGTTCTGATCCTCTGGGACCTAATGCCGGGAACAAAGCGTTTTGGAGAACTGAAAAAGTCGGTGGGTAATGTATCTCAAAAGGTCTTGACCGTTCAGCTCCGCGCAATGGAGGAAAGCGGTCTGGTTCACCGTAAGGTCTACGCCGAAGTGCCCCCGCGAGTGGAATATTCGCTAACAAAACTGGGTCAAAGCCTAAAGCCGATCCTTGATGCCCTGTGGACTTGGGGCGAGAATTATAAAAGCAGTATTACAGCCCAATAATACCTCTGCGCAACAACAAAATTATGGCGCACTGCAAAACCGAATATAAAAAAGCTTGCAATAAGGCAAGGGGTGGTAGCATGTATTTTAAATACGGAGAAACAGAGCTTGCTTACCTGCGCCGAAAGGACCAACGGCTTTGCGAGGTCATTGACCGTGTTGGCCCGATTCAGCGCGCGGTAGATACCGATCTATTCTCATCGGTAGTTCACCACATTATAGGGCAGCAAATTTCTACAAAAGCGCAGGCAACAATATGGCAGCGGCTGCAAAAAAGCCTTGGCACTGTAACGACCGAAACGGTTCTTGCGGCCGGCGTTTCTAAGCTGCAGGCGTTTGGAATAACCTTTCGCAAAGCGGAATATATTACCGATTTTGCCCAAAAGGTTTGCACCGGCGCGTTTGATTTAAAGGCCGTTTGGCACCTGCCCGACAGCGAAGCAATTTTAGCGTTAAGCAGCTTAAAGGGCATTGGCGTTTGGACCGCTGAAATGATTCTGCTGTTTTGTATGCAGCGACCCAATATTTTTAGTTATGACGACCTGGCAATTCAGCGAGGGCTACGGATGGTTTACCACCACCGAAGCATTAACCGCAGGCTGTTTGAAAAATACCGCCGCCGGTTTCACCCTTATTGCAGTGTAGCCAGCCTGTATTTGTGGGCCGTGGCAGGCGGCGCCATTCCGGAAATGAAAGATTACAAGCCCAAAAACAAATAAAGCCCGTGCTGCCAAAGCTGTTTTAAGGCTTAAACAGCTTTGGCACCGGGCAGTGGAGCTTTAAAGGTGGAACAGAACAATGACCTTTATTACGCATTACCAGTCGCCCTTGGGCGGCATTTTACTTGCCGCCGACGAGATTGGCCTAACCGGTTTGTGGTTTAACGGGGAAAAATATTTTGCCAACAATTTGCCCGCCGAGCCTGCCGGGCAAGAAACACCTACCCTGTTAAACGCCAAACGCTGGCTGGACCTTTATTTTTCCGGCAAGGAGCCAAATTTTTTGCCGCCGCTGCACCCGGTTGGTTCTGCGTTTCGCCAGCAGGTGTGGAAAATACTTTTGCAAATTCCCTACGGCCAAACAACAACCTACGGCCAAATTGCCCGGCAGCTTGCAAAGCAGCGGGGGGTTGCAAAAATTTCGGCGCAGGCGGTAGGCGGCGCAGTTGGGCACAATGAGATCTCCGTTATAATTCCTTGCCACCGCGTTGTTGGCACCAACGGCAGCCTTACCGGGTATGCGGGCGGCATTAACAAAAAAATTGAACTGTTAAAGCTGGAGCATGCCGATATGCACCGCTTTTTTGTGCCCAAGAAAGGTACGGCGCTTTAGGCAAAATCCGCCGGCCGAGCGGCGCCCAAGGCGTGTTAATAGGTTCATAGGTGTTTTTAAAAATTAACAGCTTATTTTTTAAAAATTGCCTTTAAAATTTGCGCCGCTTTTTTAGGCGGTTAAAATACACTTATAGATTAAAAAGCAATATTGTGCCTATGGCACAGCAATATTGTATTCGCCCCAACAATCGCAAAGTAAATATCACTCGGCAAAAAACAGAATATCACTGTGCAGCAATAGAACTCGCCGTAAAGCAAATAGAACTAAAAAAAGCACTTGCTTTTGCAAGTGCTTTTTTCATGGTGCCGCTGACCGGAATCGAACCGGTACGGTGTTTCCACCGAGGGATTTTAAGTCCCTTGCGTCTGCCTGTTCCGCCACAGCGGCGTTGATAAAATCAACATTTAATATAATAATACATTTTGCGTAAATTGTCAAGATAAATTTGCAATATTTCACGCAAAATATTCTTAAAGCGCCCGGCCAAACGGAATAAACCAATTGGCGCAATTGACAAGGTACAGGTCGGCTAAACAAAACCGGCGCAGAATTTTAGGGCTTCGCAGCAAAAAGGCAACCACTTTTTTTGTGGCTGCCTTTTTGCTGCGAATTAAACCCCAAGGCGGCGCTAACACTGCCTTGTTGCTTAAAGCTTTACTTGCCTTTATTTTTGTGCTTCGCAATAATAGTAGTTCCAACAATGGCGCTGCTGCCAAAAAACAGCAGTGCGCCCCACAAAAGCGTATTAATGCTGCTACCGATTTTTGGGGAAAGGCTATTGCAGCTCGGCAGTGTTTCAACTACCGTGTTTTCATTAAAATTGGCGCCGCGAACGGTAAATTCCTTGTGCTTTAAGCAGCCGGTTTCGGCCGCCCAAACCGTGGTGGGCAGCAAACCTGCAGCCAGGGTAAGGCAAAGCAAAACGGCCAACAATTTTTTCTTCATCATAATGTCTCCAAACTTCAATGGTTTGCCTATTGGCTCCTTCGGCAGAAAAACGCCGAAAGCAAATTAGCTTTAATCGGTTAAAAAGCATTTGCGTATAAACGCGGTTGTTTGGGCCGCGCTTTTGGTAAGGTGCTTTTAATATACCAATATTATTATACATTAAATTCGCGAACCAAAACCCTTTTCTTCGCGAAATGCACCTATTTCGGAGCGAAATGCAAGCCGGCCCTACAAACAGGCCAAAACCACAACTGTTACAGCAAAAATTCGGCAGCGGCCGCCGGCCGCAAGTAAAAGCTTACAACCGACAGCCACTGCCGAAAAATATAAATGAGCCTGCCGTTTTGCGCTTTGTTATTTGGCAGAGCGTTTTTTCTTTTTACCAGTTACAGTTGTGCCTATAACAGCTCCCCCGCCAATGCTCAGCAATACGAGCCACCATATAAGGCTGCCATCATCGCCCGTCTTTGGAGACTTCGGTTCGTCCGGCAGCTTCGCCGTTACGGTGTCGGCCTTGGCAATTTCCTTGGTCGCATCGGCATCGCCGTAATACTTTCCACAATCCTCACAGTACCAGTATTCAATATTGCCCTCGGCGTCCTTGGTTGCCGCCTTGGCCTCAGTATGCTTGAGGTTGGCGTGATTATCCCCGTCAAGCTCGCCATAGGCCTTGCCACAGACCTCGCATACCGCTTTTTCGGCGCAGGTTGCCTTGCCGCCGGTGTGGTTCGTATTTATCTTACCACAGTAGTCACAAATGTGATTGTTATCTGCATCTTCGTGGTTAGTAATTACCTTTTCACAGTAATCGCAGATGTGGTCTTTATTTGCATCTTCGTGGTTGGAAATCACCTTTTCGCAGAAGTCACAGATGTGATTTTTGTCTGCGTCCTCATGGTTGGAAATCGTCTTATTGCAGTAATCACAGACGTGGTTTTTGTCTGCGTCCTCATGGTTGGAAATCGTCTTTCCGCAATAGTTGCAGATGTGGTCTTTGTCTGCGTCCTCGTGGTTGGAGATGATCTTTTCACAAAGGTCACAGATGTGGTCTTTATTTGCATCTTCGTGGTTGGAGATGATCTTTCCACAATAATCGCAGATGTGGTCTTTGTCTGCATCTTCGTGGTTGGAGATGATCTTCTCGCAATAGTCACAGATGTGGTCTTTATTTGCATCTTCGTGGTTGGAAATCACTTTGCTGCAAATATCGCAGATATGGTTTTTGTCCGTATCGTCGTGCAGGCACGCATATCCGCACTCGCTGCACACGCCGTTCGACCACTCATGGGGTTCGCTCGCCACGATCACAGCGCCGCAGCAGCTCCATTTTTGCTCATGAACGTAAGCGGTCCTTATTGTCCACTGCTGCGTACCGCCCACATGGTTGGCGGGATCCTTTTCTCCGTAGTACTGATGACAATACCTGCATATTGCCTCGGCGGTGCAGGTAGCCGTACCGCCGGTGTGCGCACCGTATCCGTCCTTTGCGGAATCGTTATTCTTCACATCACAATCGGCGTTGAGGCACTCATGCCAATGATGCGTCGCATTGTGCTGCCATGCCTGATCCCAGCTGTGACCGCTCGCCTGGATCGGCTCGTTTTTTGTCGCGCCGCATTCGTCACAGGTAAATACTCTGTTGCCCTCCGTCAGGCAGGTAGACGGTACGGTCATATTGCCGCTGTCCCAAACATGAGGGTTTTCCTCGTTCCTTGCATCACAGCGGGAGCATTTCTTCCAATGGGTGTCCCCGTCATGATGCCATACGGATGCGGAGAAATCGTGTCCCAAAGCCGCGATCGCGCCGCCGCAGACCGAGCAGGCAACGGGATCCGTGCAGGAGAGCTGCGTGGTGTTGCCTGAATGGTCGCACACCGTCCATATCGCCGTCGCCTTGGCATTCTCAAGCATCGGCTTCGCATAATCAAACCCTGTCCAGCCGCTGAAAATATATCCTGTTTTGACGGGGTTTTCGGTCGGAAGCGTTGCCTTCTGTCCGCGCAAAACTCTCTGCGCATCCATCACGCTGCCGCCGTCGGTGTCGAAGGTCAGATAACGGCATGCGCTGTCATGGATAACCGCTCCGCCGTATGTCACCCTTCCGTAATAGATGCCGCCGATCACATCGCCGCTTTTCAGATTGACCCTGCCGTTAAAGGTTCCGCCTTTTATGGTTCCGCCGTCATTGATCACAGTGCCGTCAAATATGCCGCCGAAAATGACGCCTTGATTCGTCACCTCGGCGCCAATACCGACTCTGTCTGCCGCGGTAAAACCGCCGGTTTCTCCGATGATAAGCTCCCAGACAAATCTGCCGCCGTACATAAGCAGCTCACCGGACGACATCTTGATATCCCTGACGGCTCCCCGTGTGCTGCAGTCGGTTACGGTCAGCGTGCCGCCGTTTGCATAAAGTGTCGGTTTGTTCGTTCCGCCCGCGCTGCGGATGGTGTATCCGTTCAGGCAGATTTGCACCCCGTCGGGCATAGAATAATCGGAGTTGGATTTCAGAAGCACATTGCCCGTCAGATAGTAGTTTCCTGCCGCGATCGGGAGAGAATCCGTCTTTGTCCAAGGTGTCCACATGAGCGGACAATGCACCGTATGCCCCTCCGCCGCATTTTCTCCGCCGCAGACGCAGTGAGAGTGGATCTGACTTTCGATTACGACCTTGCGTGAATCGGTGCTGAGTGTGCTGAGATCGTCGCCGGGCTTATATGTGGTGTCCTTGCCGTTCTTGTCGGTGGCGGTGATTTTCGTAAAGCCGCTTATGGTTCCGAAGGTGGGACCGCGCATCACGATATCCTTGGACTCAAGCTCCACCAGACTGCTTTCGAAAGTCGGTTTTGCATACTTGTAGCCGGAGAATGCGTATTGATTACTTTTTGCCTTGAATATGCTGTTTTTAACGGAAAAAGTCGTGTCTCCGCCGTCTAAGCATATTGTTCTTCCCACTTGCAAAACATCCGCCTCTGCATAAATCACACTGTCTGTGCAGGTGGTTCCGCCTTGGCCCTGCAAAACTGCGTAGAAATTGGCAAGGTGAGCATCTAAAGACGAATAGATTCCCGCATTAATATACGAGTTTTCGATCGAGATTCTACCGGTGGCATAAACACACCCGCCCTGCATCGCTTTCTGCACATTTCCTTGTCGGTCTTTGCCGACGATAAGATCCAGCGCCGCGTTTTTTACCTTTAAGTCGGACACACGGATCGCAACGCTGTCGCCGAAATTTTGCATGCCTCCGATCACCGTGATATCTACCGAGCAGTTACGGATTTCACATTTTCCCATTGAAATGGCATAAGCGTACTTATACCCGCCCGTCGTTCCGGGAAGCGTGACCGTCAGGCTGTCCTCACGGCTGTTTCCCTTGATGAGAAAGGAACTGCTTGAGGCGGAGATCGCATAAATGTTCGTCTTCTTATCACTTTCGTCCGCCCATTTGATCTCGTTTTTTCCTTTAAGGATCAGCGTGTCAATGCCGCTGCGGATTTCTATGGCTTTTTCTTCGGTCGTTACGCTGATGGCGGCGTTTTCAAGGGTCAGCGTTTTAGCGGACGCGTCAAAAACAACGCTGCCCGAAATGCCCTCGCCCGTAATGCTTCCGCCCGCCGCGGGCACGACAATTCCGTTGACCTTCGCAGAGACCTCATCCGCCGCCAGCACTGCCGTCGGCATAAGGCAGAGCACCATACAAAGGGTGAGCAGGATACTGAACAACCGTTTTCTCATTTCTCGTTACCTCCGTTTAAGTATTGGGAGCGGTATTTATCTGCAAACAGGGCAACGCCCTGCTTTAAAACCTCCATTTGGCTTTTTAGGTAATATTCGTCCTCAAACATGGCATAGTGCACGCAGGCGCGAACAAATATAAAAATAAGCGAAGTAATGGTGGTGTACGGAATACCAATTTTAGGCTCCAACAATTTAGCATATTCGGTATAGCGCTTGTTGACACCCTCAAAAAATTTCTTTCCATATTCAATATATTTCGGATGGGTGTAGATTTGATACATCAGCCGATATTTTTTGCCGTGTTTTTTCGCCGTCCAATACGGTACCTCCTCAATAAAACGCATGGCGTCCTTCGGGTCGGTCGGGGCTTTTTTCATAAAGTCGTCCTCCACCTTCGCCATGCAGTAGGCGGTAGATTCCAAAATCAGTTCATCCACGCTGTTAAAGTAGGAGTACAAATTCCCCGTTGTGCAGCCGCACGCCGCTGCCAAAGCTTTAATGCCCGTGCCCGTTAAACCGTTTTCAGCGTAACATTCAAAGCATTTTTCCATCATTTCGCGTTTGCGCTCGTTGTGCTGTTGCTCTGTCGCCCGCATATATATCACTTCCATTTTAATAACTAACCAATTAGTTATTAATAGTATAGCATAGAATTACGGCAAATTCAAGAACCGTTCAAAAAAAATAAAAAAAGCAAGAGGCCATTTTACAAGAAAAAATGCAAAACTGCCGTTCCTCCACAAATTATGCCCGAGCTCATAAATCGTAGCGCCTTAATAAAACCTAATCGGCTATGCTAAAAATTGGGCGCCCAAAAACAGGTTTGAGTTTCGCCCAACTCATCTAAAACATTAGCAAGCGCAACAAAAATTCGGCAGTGGCCACCGGCCACAAGCAAAAGCTTACAACCAACAACCACTGCCGAATAAAGTATAAAGGTGTTATAAAAGGTATTTTAAAATAAATTTTGCCCCAAAATTGCTTTTTTGCAAAGCCGGCGGGCAACTTGCGGCCCCAAGGCCGCGTTTTTTATTTGTTAAATTTTTTTATTCCGCTGCAATTAAACAAAGGCCAAACGCCACGGGTGGTACAATCCGCAATTTTATCTGCCACGCCACACGGCTGTCCAGTTTTTTGCAAGCTTACAGCGGCAGTACACACAATCTATCCTCTAAAACATCGGCCAAATGGCAAAGCTCCAGCCCCTCGGCATTACAGCGGTTTACAAACTCTTCTGCCACATTTTTCGTTGTAAAAACATTCTCCGCCCGGTAAACCAACTGCTGCCTGCAAAACGCCACAATATCAAACCCCCGGTACGGCACGCCCTCCTGCGTTTCGTGGCTGTGCTCCTCGTAACCGTACCGGTACTGTATTCCTTGCTCTTTGGTTTCAGAATTTTCTTGCACAATTAACACTCCGTTCATATTTGCTGTTCCTATCATATCACATAATATTTTATTTGTCAATATTTTTATCTCAATTATTTTAAAATTATTTGCAAAAATAGTTATATTATGTTGTTTGGTAGGTTTTTCCCTTGTTTTAGGGCTGTTTTGGTGTAATACCGGAACTCTTTCGGCATAAAAAAATAGGGGCGGTTTTTACAAAAACCGGCTAAAGCCATAAAAAAACGAGCGACAAACTTGTTTTTCACAAGCTCAGCGCTCTGCTACATCCTCGGTATTTAAACCGACAAACATTTTTGGTTATTCCATTTGAACCTCCTTTTTCGATTTTTATACTTCTATACGATATTAAATACTATAATTTCTAACAAATTGCTATACCGTAGTCATCATCAAACAGTTTGTTGTCGATTACCTTACTTATTAAGGTTGCAAGAGAAGCATCTAACTCATCCGGTCTTTTGATTCCGAGACTGATGGAAAGCGAGTCTCGCCTGCCGGCTCGGTCGGTGCCTCTGTCTACGGCAGAGGTGTCCGCCGGATAACCGCACCTCTGCGGATCGGCGTCAATAAGCAAAACCTTTTTGCCTTTCATTTTAAGACCGACGCCGAGGTTTAATGCCGTAGTAGATTTGCCCCAATGCTTGTACCGGAACGCAAAAGTTGATTCGTTAATAACGATCCTTTCGTTTTGGTTTTAGTATCACGGCAAAGGAATACAATTTGCTTTGCAAAGTCCTTTGATTTACAGCGCAAAATGCTATCTGGCATTATTCATCACCTAAATGAATATATCACAATATTTCCTATTTGTAAAGGGCCAGTGATATACCTCGCTCCGCTCGGCGCGATATTTTTGCCTGCCGCAAAAGTGGTATTGTTCGCTTTGCTCACAGTGATATTATATTCGCCTTAAACTGCCGCAAGGCAATATCACTATGCGAAGCATAATATCACTGCCCGAAGGGCAATATTACTCTCCGCAAGGCGAATATAACTGAAAAAGCACTTGCTTTCACAAGTGCTTTTTTCTTGGGACGTTTGAACTTAGTGACACGAATTTAATGTGACTGAAAACAGAGGATTTTCTTTAAATATTGCATTTAAATATATATCTAATTTCTCGAGCATCGGCAAGACCACTTGGTTTAATTTTGCCATCTGCCACAAATCCTGATTTTTCATAAAAGCTTCTTGCACGATTATTTTCTTCCAATACCCAAAGAGAAATTTTTTCATATCCTCTGCTTTTTATTTCTTTTTTTATCCAATCCATAGCTTGTTTACCATATCCTACGCCTATATACACAGGATCAAGATATAACCCTATAATTTCATAAAAATGTTCTTTTAAATCAGCATCTCTTGAATCAGCAATGGTTAAAAAGCCGATAATTATACTGTTAAAAACAATCACATAATGTGAATTAGTGTTATTAGTAAGCATTTTATCCCATATCATAGGACACCGAGCATTTTGAGTATCAATTATACTTTTAGGATGAAGATCAGCGCAGTATTTAGCATCATCAAATGCAGCAAGTCTTATAATGATTCCCATAATCTCACCACCTACAATTTTTCTTTCAATGTTTTACAACTTGAAATTAAAATTCTTCTGATTCTGCCACAAAGATTTCTATCTTTTTTATATGTACCTTCATCAATAGCATTCGTGTTGAACAAGAGTTGCAACCAGCCCTCTGTCTCGCTACACTCTTTCAATGCAATTTCAAATTTAGAAAGCATAGCCGCCCTACTTTGCCCGTAATTTGCTTCACGAATATTTGCATAAACGCTACTTGAACTTTTACGAATTTGAAATAGTGTATTTGATGGTGCCTTAATATTTTGGCATAATAACTCAATGTCAGTTGCTAATTGTTCTGAATAAGCAAGCAAATAATTTTTGGTCATATACACACTTCCTTTTCAAACAGATTATAACATATAATCTGTTTGAAATCAAAGCGGAACGCTTTGTATATCGTCAATTCCGCAGGAATTGCATATCATCAAGCCAGAGACTTGTATATCATCAAGCCGACAGACATACACACCTATGATGTGATGATATACACCGCACAAGTGCGGCAACGATATACAGCCCTAACGGGCAGATGATATGCCAAGCCTGTCGGCTTGAATAAAAAATTTGAACTTGATGACACGAATGAAATGTGCCTGAAAACCAAAGTTTTTTACTTTTTTCTCATACCTTTATATAAATCCCTATATGCATTTAACAATCGCTCGATATTATCATCGGTCAACTTAAATTTACCGTCAATGTTTTCTGCAACTATACTTAAAAACTTATCTGCACTACCATCTTTGCCAATTTGACTTCGTATTTGTTTCCCGACAAAATCTTTCATTTCATTGGGAACTTGCATATCAGGCATTAAATTTATTTCTTGCCTGTTGTTTCTCGAAACATAAGAAAACAAATCGTCAATAGAGCAATCAAACAAATCTGCCATTGTCGGCAAGAACAATATGTCGGGTGTAGATTTTGCATTTTCCCATTTTGAAACTGCTTGAAATGTTACACCTAATTTTTCAGCAAGTTCTTCTTGGGTTAATCCGCACTTTTTTCGATATTTCTGTATATTAGCAGCTAAAACCATATTTGTGTTATCCATCAAGTCATCTCCTTTGCTGATATAATTATAACAGATAACACAATAGCACACAATAAAAGAAAAGTTGATATTTTTCAACCGTGAGTTGAATTTTATAAATCAACGACTTGCCGTTGTATATCATCAATTCCGCAGGAATTGCATATCATCAAGCCGGAGACTTGTATATCATCAAAACGAAGTTTTGTATATCATCAAGCCGACAGAAATACACGCTACGCGTGATGATATACGCCGCACAAGTGCGGCAATGATATACAGCCCTAACGGGCAGATGATATGCCAAGCCTGTCGGCTTGAATAAAAAAATCCAAGTCCCAAAAGGACTTGGATTTTTTGGCTCCCCCTGTTGGACTCGAACCAACGACCCTGCGGTTAACAGCCGCATGCTCTACCGACTGAGCTAAGGAGGAATACAGCAGAACCGATTAAGCTTTACTCAACCGGTTCAATGTAGGTATCACATTCTTGCCAATTTGTCAAGTGTTGTTGCCAAATAATTAAAAACAAAAAAATCGGCATCTTCGGAATTCTCGAAAATGTCGACTTTTTTATCTTGTTTCAATTGTTCAAAAAAGAACTGCCCTCAAATCTACTCATTAAGGCTCAAAAGACCTTGAATTTCTTAACATTTTATTTTACAACGCGCGACTTATTTATTTTATAAATAATTGTATAAATTTTGTTTTAGTAAAGGAATAGGCTTCTTTCTTCGCTCGTTCCGCCGTAGTGTTCGGTAGAAATGGGAGCAGGAATATCAAATTCGGTTGAAAGGTGCTTGACCGTACCGTCTTTTGAGGAATCGACAATCGCTTTTATAACCTCAAGTGCGTGGTAGCCCATTTCAAATGAAAGACGAGATTTCCTGCCTGTTCTTAAGGCCCATGCCATGTCAGCGGCACCTATGCCTCGACAGTTTTCAGAAAAAGGATGGCAAAGCGGAAACTCCAGCTTTTCTCCCCGTTTCTTCTGAAGATATATCTTACCTGAAAAATCATTTGTGTCAGGCAGATAAAGCATTCCCTCGGTGCCTTGAAGAATGAGCATGCTGTCAGAAACTACATATTCGGAAGAGGTGGTGAAAGAAAGCAGCGGACCGCTTTTAAACCGCATGCTTGCACACATGGTGTTTTCTGTAGTTACATGAAAATCCTCATTGAACTTTTCATGCCTCGGATTCAAATAGGGCCTTGTTTCATTTCTTGTGCAAGCAAAGCCACAGACACTTTCGATGGGACCGAAAATGTTAAACAAGGTATGCAGGTCGTATCCGCCCATATCATACGGAATACCGCCGCCCTCGCACATTACCGAATACTTACGGTAGGCATCATCCTCAGTGGTTTTAATCATAAAATAGCCTCTGGGACGATTGGATATAATCTGTATAACCTCTCCGATGAGCCCTTTTTCCACAATAAGGCGTGCGGTCTGCTGCGGCGCGCCTAAAAATGTATCGGGTGCAACAGTGAACATGACATTTTTTTCTTTTCTTATTCTGTCAAGCACATGAGCTTCTTCAAGGGTGAGACACATCATTTTTTCGCTGTAGCAATGCTTGCCTGCAGACAAAATCTGACGGCTTACCTCATAATGTGCCGATGCATAGGTGAGATTTAAAACAAGCTCAATTTCAGGGTCATTTAATATTTCTTCGTTTGTCATCTGCCGTATGCCGTACTTTTCAGCCTGTGCTTTGGACTTTTCGCTGACAATATCGGAGCATCCGACAAGGTCGATAATCGAAAACCGGTTTTTAAGGTTTGATAGGTAAATACTACTTATCATCCCCGATCCGATAACGGCGGTTTTTACCGGCTTATACTGCATCAGTCCTCAACTCCCATCTTTTTAAGAAAATTATAGCTTGAGGTAACACACTCAAACTCGTCTTTGCCGTAGCAATCGTCCTGCTCTATGGCATAACTGAGTACGCCCTTCTTTTTACAAAAATCAATTATTGCTTTCCAGTCCAAATTGCCTTCGCCCACAGGTGCAAATTCAATGGGGCGGCACTCAAGCTTCTGTGCTCTGGCACCTATGGCAAAATCCTTTGTATGTATATAATCGTATCTGTCCTGATACTTCTCTAAAAACTCAACCACATTTTTTCCGCCGGAATGTATCCAGTGAGTATCGGGGATGATTTGAATGTACTCGGGGTTGGTTTCCTTGAGAAAAATATCTATACCGGTTTCGTCACCGAAACGCTTAAATTCAAAGGCATGGAAATGGTATAAAAGCTTAATTCCGTGCTTTTTGAATTCATTGCAAACCTCGTTCAGGTAATGAGCATAGCATTTATATCCCGAAGCCGCTGCCGTTAATCCTGCTGTCATACTATCGGTTCTGACATATTTTGTGCCGAATAGTTCGCATTCAGAGATAATGTTGCTCATTTTTTCTTCAAGCATTAAGCTCGGGCAGAAAACAGAATCGTTTGTAATGCCGTGTGCATCAAAGATTTTTTTGACATCTTTTGCATCATACTTCTCAGGTATGGAATACTGGAGAGTATTAAAACCAATATCAGCCAAGCGTCCTACGGTTGAATTCAAATCCTCTAAGGTTTTTGTGTGTTCACGCATTGTGTACATTTGCAAAGAAATTTTCCCCATATACTTTTCCTCCAAAATATAGTTTTGCCGAAGCTTTATACACCCATTATAAGTTTTTAGGTGTAAAATTAAAAGGTAAATTTCAGCAAAATTGTTGTATTTTTCGCTCAAATTTGATAAAATGTATAAGGTGGTGGTTTTATGAACATCATAGAAATGATAAACAGCGATTTTACTGTAAACAGGATAATATGTATGGCGCAAACCTGGAAAAATCTTGCGACCTGGAGCTATTTACACACAAAAAGACCTGACCACGGATTCTATGCCATACTCTGCGGTCAGTGCGAATATATGATGAAAAGCGGAGAAACCTTGAAAGCCTGTCAGGGGGATATTATGTATATTCCGAAAGGCGTTAATTATGAAGTGCGTTTTTACACAAGCGAGTCTCATAGTAATGATACAAACAATGCTTACCTAATTAATTTTTGTCTGAAGGATGAAAAAGGGGAAGAAGCAGTCTTTTGCGATGGTATTAAAAAAATTTACCGCGATGACACGGGCGAGCTTTCGGAGTATTTTTCAAAAATTTTGAATCTGTATCGGAAGAATCGTGTTAATGAGGTCAAAAGTATTTTTTATAGAATCCTATCGAAAATAACTGAGGATTATAATAACATAAATAAAGGTGCTGTGAGTCCTGCAATAAATTATATTCAAAACAATTTTAACTCCCAAATTTCTATAGGTACACTTGCCGATTTGTGTGCGATGAGTCAAGCGACCTTTCGTAGACTGTTTAAGGAAACAACAGGCAAAAGCCCCGTAAAATACATAAATTCTTTTAAAATCGAAAAATCAAAGGAGCTGTTAAAAAGCAGTGAAATAACAATAGATGACATTACGGATTTCCTAAGCTTTTATGACAAGGCATACTTTTGCAAGGTGTTCAAAAATGCGGTTGGCGTATCACCCTCAGAATACAGGCGACATTTCCGGTAAAAGTGAGGTGTTTTACCATATAAGTTTAGACATTACAAGATTTTTCCGAGATTTTACGCCGAGTTTTTAATATTTGTCGGCAAAGCCGACACCGAACTTATTACCTTTTACTTTTCACTTATTACTTTCCAAAAATCCCGTGAGGAGTTTTTAATGAGGTAAGAGTGAAGAGGTAAGAAGTAAAAATCCCGCCCACTTTCGTGAACGGGATTTTTGGCTCCTCGCCTTACCTCGAACCATGTAACATTATGAATCGCAAAAAAGACACATCGAAAAATCAACATAAATCTGTGCGATTCATATTATAGTTTTCTTACGAAAACTATATGCCCCTGTTTCTGAATCCGCTTGAGTGAACAAAAAAGAACAGCCCCACTTCGTGGAACTGTTCTTTTTGTCTCTCCTGTTCAAAAAAGAACCGGGTGAAAACCGAGAAATCTCTTCACTCTTTAGAAAAAACGGTCATACCTACACCGTAATCTCTTATTAAAATGTCTTTGGGGAAACCTGAAAATTTTATTGTTACAAACAAATCTCCTGCTGCACCGGATATGTTTATGATTTGGAGAAAATAAACAACCCAAAACCATTCAAGCGGAACAAAAGGGTTGATGATTGCAATAACCAATCCCCACAAAACAATCGGAGCCAAAGCAATGAATATATAGGATTTCTTGTTATAGTAATCATTGCTTCCGGCAAAGGCATATAACCCTGTAAAGCCATACTTAACCTTTTTCGTGCCGCAAATTTTCATTGCAATACCATGCGTGATTTCGTGCAGTAACATGTATGCTATCATCAAAACTATCAAAGCAATAAATCTTATCACATAATTGCCCAAACCTTTATCTATATCAAATAACGAGGAAATTGGAACCAAAAAGAGCATAGGAAACAATAGCAACACAGCAATGATAACTGCTAAAAAATTCACAATCAATAACAATTTTTTGTTATTTTGAAGATCAATGGAATAAAATTCTCTATATCCTTCCGGCAAAGTTTCAACTGCTTTCATTATATTGCCTCCCTTTTTTAGTTTTAATATTATTATAGCATTATAAAGCCCAAAAAGCAAGGTTTTGCCTTTCATTCATAATTCGTGGCAAAGCCACACCGAACTTATTACCTCTTACATATTACCTCTTACTTCCCAAAATCCCGTAAGGAGTTTTGGATGAGGTAAGAGTGAAGATGTAAGAAGTAAGAAGTAAGAAGTAAGAAGTAAGAGGTAAGAAGTAAGTAGTAAGAAGTAAGAGGTGAGAAGTAAG
>ENA-UERK01000858-UERK01000858.1-human-gut-metagenome-genome-assembly--contig:-NODE-858-length-24581-cov-46.523710_pt1 | contig 24581 bp, 24 predicted proteins | sample MGYA00242957_ERZ507957 | MGnify/ENA primary metagenome ERZ507957 (study PRJEB26167, sample SAMN06115538) | human gut metagenome | host: Homo sapiens | place: China:Heilongjiang | collected 2015-11-06...
CATGATTACTATACCGATGTCATCACCTTCGATTATGATGAGGATGATGTGATTAACGGCGACATCGTGATTTCGCTTGATACGGTCCGTACCAATGCCGAGCAGTTTGGCAAGACCTACGATGATGAGCTCCATCGCGTCATCATCCACGGCATTCTGCACCTCTGTGGCATCAACGACAAGGGGCCAGGTGAGCGTGAAATCATGGAGGAGAATGAGAACAAGGCTCTCGCCCTGCTCGAAGGCGCTTCCATTTTGAAGTAAAAACAACTGTTGCACGGTTACAACTGTTAACAGTGAGAAAATAGATAAAGGGAGATTCCAATAGAAAAGTTTGGATTCTCCCTTTATCAGTATATTATTGTATCGCTTTGATTCTCTCTCGGCATTCTTTCAATATCTCTTTCAGTTCTTCCACGGTAGTGGCTCTCAGCATGGCGATTCTCGTCTGGCGGAAATCAGGGATGCCCTTGAAGATAGGGGAGGCAGCGAGATGACGGCGAGTGTGGAGGATGCCACGATACTCGTCAATGCGCTCCACATTGATGCGGAGCTGTTCCTCCAAGAGGTCGATTTTCTCATCCACCGTCAATGGGGCGGCACCTGTATTGTCGAGATAATCACGGATTTCCTTGAATATCCAAGGTCTGCCGAAGGTGGCTCTGCCAATCATCACGGCATCCACGCCATAGCGATCGAAGGCAAGCTTGGCTTCCTCAGGAGTGGCGATGTCACCATTGCCGATGATAGGGATGTGGATGCGAGGATTGTTCTTCACCTCACCGATGAGGCTCCAGTCTGCCTCGCCCGTGTACATCTGGCTTCGGGTTCTGCCATGGATGGTAAGGGCTTGGATGCCACAATCCTGCAACTGCTCGGCTAATTCGGTGATGATGAGGTTGTCGCAATCCCATCCCAGACGGGTCTTCACGGTGACTGGCACGTTCACTGCCTTCACCACCTCACGAGTGATGTCGAGCAACAAAGGGATGTTGCGGAGCATACCTGCTCCCGCTCCCTTGCCTGCCACCTTCTTGACCGGACAACCGAAGTTGAGGTCGATGACATCGGGATGCGCTTGCTCCACTATCTTGGCAGCCTCCACCATATCGGCGGTAGTGCGACCATATATCTGAATGCCCACAGGACGTTCCTCGTCACTGATGGTCAACTTGTTGACGGTCGATTTGATCGAGCGCACCAAAGCTTCTGCCGACACGAACTCGGTATAAACCATAGCGGCACCAAATCGTTTGCAGAGCATACGAAATCCAATATCTGTCACGTCTTCCATCGGAGCGAGGAAGAGGGGCTGAGGCCCAAATTCTATATTTTCTATTTTCATGAATCTAACTTTTTGCGGCTGCAAAGTTACTGCAAATTTTTGAAAATCAAGAAGACTACATCAACAAATGATACATTCCCCCTGCCAATGTCTTGATGATGCCCTTCATCTCCAGGGTGAAGAGGAGGGCAGGGAGGCGAGTCACCTCGATGTGGGCTTGTACGGAGATGACGTTGATTTGCAAGTCGTTGTGCTGGGTGAGGACATCCACGATGGCTTGCTCTTCTGCCGAGAGGTCGGGGAAGAGACTTCGCTCGATGCCTTGTCGCTTGGCTTGCATCAGCTTCGAGTCGTCTTGCCATCCCATGTCCTTCACGAAGTCGGCGGCACTGGTGAGGAGCGTGGCACCATTCGAGCGGATGAGGTTGTTGCAGCCCTCGCTGTAGTAATCGCCTATCCTGCCAGGGAAGGCGAAGACATCACGGTTGTAGGCTTGCGAGATCTCGCACGTGATGAGGCCTCCACCATGGGCGGCACTCTCTATCAAGATGCAAGCATCCGACATGCCTGCCACGATGCGGTTGCGGCGCACGAAGTTGATTTTGTCGGCGTTCGTCTGGGTGAGAAACTCGGTAAGCAGTCCTCCTTGCTCCGTCATTCTGCGAGCCGTCTCCTTGTGTCGGGAAGGGTAGAGGTCGTCCAAGCCATGCGCCAACACGCCCACCGTCTCATATCCCTTGTCGAGGGCTTGTCGATGCGCCAAAATATCTACTCCGTATGCCAAACCGCTCACAATGAGTACTTGCGGACAGAGCTGCCTGAGGTCGCTCACGAAGCGGCGGATGAGGTCCTCGCCGTAAGGAGTGCAGTGGCGAGTGCCCACAATGTTGATGACTCGTTGCTGGTTGAGGTTGGCATTGCCCTTGTAGAAGAGCATGAGCGGCGCATCGTCGCATTCCTTCAGACGCTGGGGATAGCGGTCGTCATTCATACAGGTGGCTTCTATGCCATAGCGTAGGTCGTACTCCAGTTCCACCTCGGCTCTCTTGCGTGCCTCGTCGGTGTTGGCGAGGGCGGCGAGGAGCTTGGGCGAGGCATCGGGGAGGATGTCTTGGATGTTGTCCTTGTTTTCTAGGATAGTTGTTGCCGAACCCACCTTGCGGTAGAGGTCGAGCATTCCGGCAAGGCTGAAATAGTTCAGTCTCGTCAGCACGATTGTATTTAGTATTTCTTGTTGATCCATCACTTTCTCTTTAAGTATTCGTATCCGATGCGACAGCGGAGGCATTCCTTCTTGTCGCAATATTCTTTCTTCAGTTGGATGAGGGCTTGGCTGTCCCCGGCGTTCTCCACTGGCAATCCGCATTGCTGCCACATTCTCACGATATGGTTGTTCTCGGCGTGGAGTGATTCGAGGAAGTCGAAGGCTCGGTCGCAGTATTTCTCCTCTCCTCGGTGTCTGCCGTAGGCGAAGAGGATGGGGATGACGGTGTTGATGACGAGCAGGTTGAGCGAAAAAGGCGAGATGTGCTTCTCGTTGCGGATGCTCTCGCTTCCGAAGGTGTAGTGCGTCTCCCAGTAGGGTGTCACCGAGGTGGAGAGTACCTGTTTCGCTTCCTTCACCGAAGTGGCATCGAGCAGTTGGCTGAGGCTCGCCTTGCGCTGAAAGTAGAGGTTGGCGAGTTGCGAGAGGCGGATGTGAGGGAAGTTCTGTGGGCGCAGGCGAAGGAATCGCCATAGCTTGCTGTCCATCGGTGTGAGCGAGAACTTATGGGCGAGATAGAGATACTCATTCCGAAGCTTCGAGAAATTGCCATCGTTGAGTGCATCCTTTTGGTATTTTTCGGGGATGGTGTTCAGTTCCAGGAGACCTGCCTGACCTAGGAAGATGGCTTCTATCTGGAAGAGGTTGTCTCGATGATGATCCACCGAGTGGAGGGGAATGCCGAGTGCCCATTGCTCGAAGGCGTCGCCGTTGATGCCGAAGCCATAGTTGCGTGCGAGGGTTACGAAGTAGGCGTTCTCCCAGTCGCCATTGCATTGGCGCACACGCTGCTCGATGGCATCCGTCTTCTGCGAGAGGCGTTCCGTCTGTAGGGCACTCATCCAGGAATGCACGGTGAGTCGGGTGAGCGAGGGGATGATTTGATAGCAAGGAGGATATTGGTCGATGCTCAATAGTTCCTTGTAGTGGCGCATCACATTGTCGGGGATGCTGAGCAGCATCTGCGTGAGCGGTTCGCCCTTAGAGTTTCTAGCCTCTAGGTCGATGATGCCGCATACGTGGAGGATGACGTTGTCATATCGCTCGTCCTTTTCGTGGCCGTGCAGATACCAGTCGCTCGCCTTGTCGTGAATCTCCACGTTGCCCACCCAGAGTGTGCCGTTGATTTTCACTTTTGCATTGAAAAAGTCGGGACCGGCATTGCGGTTGTGCAATCCGGGGTCGATGACTTCCACCGGCTGATGCAACGTGGTGGAGAGAGGGGAGAGCGGAAACAGTTTGTGTTTCCACACATAATGCAATAATTGCTCCATAATGGTTTTCTGTTTATTTGGTTATTGTTTATTGGGATTTCTTGGGAATTTAGGGGAAGTTAAAGGACAATAGTTTTCGTGAATGAATTGTCTTCGCTGGGTTTTCGCCTATGGGAAAAACAACTGTTACACTGTTACATTGTTACACTTGCCAAGAGGAAGAGTGCTGAAACTTCTCATTGCAAGAGAATTCTTCACTCTTCACTCTTCGCTCAGCAGCGCCTTGTCGTACTCTTCGCTATTGCCGAGCTTGCCATTGATGAGGCACACCAGCTCCACTGTGGCGCGGAGGCAGAGTCGCTCGTCGGAGGCACGGAAGATGTCTTGGTGGAAGATGTATCTCACTCCCTGCTTCTCCAGCCAGAGGCGAGAGATAAACTCGTCATCGCACTGCAATGGCGTCTTGTATTGCAAGTTCATGCGAGCCACCACGGCATCCACACCCTTGCGGTGCATCTCGGCGAAGCTGAGGTCTCGCTTCTGTAGGAAGAGGTGGCGGGTATGCTCCATGTAGTGCAGGTAGTTGGCATTGTTGACGATGCCCTCGATGTCGCACTCATAGTCGCGCACCTCCATCTTTGTCTCAAATATGTATTTCATACATTCATTACTTTTGAATCCTATTTTATAAGGGCAAAAGCCCTAAAACACTGCAAAAATAAGCAAATTTTTCTATTTATTACTATATTCCGAGTGTTTTTTACTAAAATAAGGGTGTTTTTTGCAGAAAAATGATTATTTTTGCCGAAACGTTCGGATGAAAGGCCGAAATCAAGAGGAGAAAGCAAAGGTGCTAATACGGTGTTTTACCGTATCATGTAGTCTAACTCTCTAGGAATGAGTAAAAACAATAAAAACAAGATAAAGATGAAAATTGCTTTGATCGGCTATGGCAAGATGGGACACATGATCGAGGAGATCGCCCTGCAGCGTGGCCATGAAATCGTTTGTAAGATTGACGTGAATAACCCTGAGGACATCGACAGCCCTGAGTTCTGCTCGGCTGATGTCGCTATCGAGTTTACCAACCCTACTGCCGCTTACGGCAACTATTTGAAGGCTTTCGCTCACAACGTGAAGGTGGTGAGTGGCTCTACTGGTTGGATGAAAGACCACAAGGAAGACGTGGAGAAACTCTGTGCTGATGGCAAGCAAACCCTCTTCTGGGCTTCCAACTTCAGCATCGGCGTGGCTATCTTCTCTGCCGTCAACCGCTATCTCGCCAAGATTATGAATGGTTTCCCACAGTACTCCGTGTGCATGCAGGAGACCCACCACGTACATAAGCTCGATGCTCCTAGCGGCACTGCCATCACCCTGGCTGAGGAAATCATCGACAACGTGGATAGAAAGAAGGACTGGAAGCGTGGCGTGACCTACTGGACAAACGATGGTCATAGCGATGAGGGCGACCAGAACATCACCGACGAGGACTTGGTCATCAACTGTGTGCGTGATGGCGAGGTGCCAGGCATCCATGCCGTGATGTACGACTCTGAGGCTGATATGATTACCATCGAGCATAGCGCTCACTCTCGCAAGGGATTCGCTCTCGGTGCCGTATTGGCAGCTGAGTTCACCGCCAACCATAGCGGCTTGCTCACCACATCTGATTTGTTTAAGTTCTAAATTAAGAGAAAGGAATGCTTGACGTTTTCCTTTTCACAAGAAAATATGATAGACAAAGAGAAACAACAACTGAACATGAAGGTGCAGTGGGCGAAATTCGCCGTAGTCATCGTGCTGTACCTCGCATTCTTGATATGGCTGAAGAGCTGGCTGGGACTCATCGTGGTGCCATTCATCTACGACATTTACATCACCAAGAAGATACGTTGGCAGTGGTGGAAGGACGAGGAAGGTCCGGTGCGCTTCATCATGAGTTGGGTGGATGCCATCGTCTTCGCCCTCGTGGCAGTGTATTTCATCAATCTCTTCTTCTTCCAGAACTACGTGATTCCATCTAGCTCCTTGGAGAAGAGCCTCCTCACGGGCGACTACCTCTTCGTGAGCAAGGTGAGCTACGGACCTCGCATCCCTGAGACACCGCTCACCATGCCTTTGACCCAGCACACCATGCCGCTCGTCAATGTGAAGAGCTACCTGGAGTGGCCTCACTGGGATTACCGCCGTGTGAAGGGATTGGGTAACGTGAAGCTCAACGACATCGTGGTGTTCAACTATCCTGCTGGCGATACCCTCGTCAATGAGGAGCGCTACCAGGCTCAGGACTACTATCAGATGGTATATAGCTTCGGCGAGCAGATACTGGACCAAAACGGTCAGGCGAAAGACGTGCGCACGATGAATCCTCTGCAGCAGCGTCGCTACTTCGAGCAGGTGTATAACATCGGACGCAGTTACATCGCCAACACCCCAGGCGAGTATGGCGACATCATCAGCCGTCCTACCGACCGCCGAGAGAACTACGTGAAGCGATGCGTGGGCTTGCCAGGACAGACCCTCCAAATCAAGAATCGCATCGTATATCTCGATGGCAAGGCCAACAAGGAGCCTGACAACGTGCAATATACCTATAAGATGAAGCTCAAGGGCGAGTTCCCTGTCGAACTAGCCGACCAGCTTGGCATCACCAACGAAGACCTCCTCACCTACAATCAGACGGGAGCCATCCCTCTGACCCATAAGGCTTACGAGGCTTTGAAGGCGAACAAGAACTTGGTGCAGAGCATCTCCATCAATACTGATGCCACCTATGGCGACCTCTATCCGCTGAACGCTTATACTGGTTGGACGCGCGACAACTACGGTCCGGTGTGGATTCCGAAGAAGGGCAAGTCGATAGCCCTCACGCTGAAGAGCCTTCCTGTGTATGAGCGCTGCATCAAGGTGTATGAGGGCAACGACCTGAAGGTGGATAACAAGGGCAACATCTTCATCAATGGCAAACAGGCGAAGAGCTACACCTTCAAGCTCGACTACTACTGGATGATGGGTGACAACCGTCATAACTCAGCCGACTCACGCTACTGGGGCTTCGTGCCAGAAGACCATATCGTGGGCAAGCCTATCTTCATCTGGTGGAGCCACAGCCCAGACCATCCGGGCTTCTCCGGTATCCGCTGGAACCGCCTCTTCACGTTTGTGGATAATATCAAGTAAGTTTGAAAATAGCTATCAAATTCCTGATCTCGTTGGTGCTGGCATTGCTCCTCGCTTGGGTAATCCGCACCTACGCATTCACTGTCTATTCGGTGCCTTCGGGCGGTCTGCCGCCTCACTTGAAGGGGGGCAACCGAGTGATAGTGAACAGGATTGATTGCGACCGATTTGGGCGTGGCGAGACGATAGTTTTCACCGATTCGGTGGAGTGCGTGGTCACCCCGAAGTCGAAATATACGGGCAAGTCGATGGAAGGTTATCGCTCGAAAGGTTGGAAAGAGGCGTTTTTCATCGGTCGCATCGTGCGCTTGCCAGGCGACACCATCCGATTGGGCAAGAGCCAGTACATCATCCCTACCATCTGCTGTGAGCGTTGTGGCTGCAAGGATTGCCGCTACTACCTCGTCAAGACGGCAGGGGGCGAGACGCTTGTCCACAAGCATCAGATAGTGGGCAAGGCGTATAAGATATTCTAAGTGAAGAATACTCTGGCTTAGAATGCGCTCATTTATTATTTATTCATTATAATTAATAATTTAATTTTGACTGCATTACTTTCTTCCAGCTATTTTGGTCCTGTGCAGTGGTATCAGAAGCTGAACCGCTACGACGAGTGCTTGATAGAGCGTCATGAGAGCTTCATCAAGCAGACGTATCGCAACCGTATGATTATCGCCACCACGAATGGACCTCTCTCCCTCACCATCCCCACCAACCACGACACGTCGATGGCGATGAAGGACATCCGTATCTCCGACCATGCCAACTGGCGACACGTGCATTGGAATGCCCTCCTCTCGGCATACGGCGAGAGTCCTTTCTTCGAGTATTACCAGGACGACATCCGCCCTTTCTATGAGAAGAAATACGATTTCCTCTTCGACTTCAACATGGAAATCATGGAGAAGATGATAGAGCTCCTCGACATTCGTCCGAACGTGAAGGTGACGGATGAGTACTTCCCGAAGAACACTCAACACTTTGATGTCGTGGACTTCCGTGATGCGATTCGTCCGAAGAAGCCGCTTCCTGACCCCGATTTCACACCGAAGCGATATTATCAGGTGTATGAGCAGAAGCACGGCTTCCTGCCCAATATGAGCATCCTCGACCTCCTCTTCAATGAGGGCAATGAGGCGATATTCCATCTCTAGGAATACCGCCTCATTCTGTAATGTGATGATAGAAAACAACTGTTACACTGTTACAACTGTTACACGATTCGACTTTGTCTGAACGAGGTGCCATCCCAGCCAAACAGAAAATATGGAATGATATACCCGAAAATGAAATGTTAACAGAAAAAATTAACATTCTCTTAAGTTACAGATATATGATTGCAAGCTTTTTGAAAAGAGCCAAATGTTAAATGGGCTCTAAGCGTAAGGCGAAATTTTGCGGTTTGGATTATTTTGATTACTTTTGCAACCGATTAACCACATTGGCAATCAAGCTCTGCAAAAAGAGCTTATTAAAACACTAAACAAATTAATATTATGTTACAGTTACAATCTTTTGATGACTGCAAGCAGCTCAGCGGCTCCGTCATCGCAATGAACCCAAGTCGTAATGGCAACAAAGGTGCCATCTACAGTTACAATCTCGACTCCTACAAGGAGCTGACTCGCCAGGCTTGTCTCTTGCGCTACATCTGCAATAGCGAGGCGGCTTGGATCAAGGAGGTCATCCTCACCTTTGGCGAGGACGAGCAGAAGGCTTTCGCCACCGTGGAGAGTGCCAGCAAGGTGAACCAAAGTGGATTGCAAGAAGGCACGCCAGTTGGCAGAGCGACTTGAAGGCGAGATCATGGAGACCGCCCTGCTTGCCGACAACAAGGCTTATGCCGAGTTTGCCAAGCGAGCTTTGGCGAATGGTTATCGCAAGGCGATGGTGCTCTACCTGGCGAATGGCGAGAAGTGGGAGGAGGCGATAGATAGCGATCGTCGCTTGGTGAACCACTCCGGTCCTAGCAATCTGCTTGCCTTCGTGCCCGACACCTTCTCGCTGATGGACATCCAGACTGTGTATCAGATGCAAGGCAAGAAGGGTAGGCTCACAGCTCCGCTGGCGATGTGGGCGAAGCGTGGACACTACGGCACGCCAATGGCAGCATAAATCAAGTATGGACACTATACCAATGGCGGCATAAGATAAAGGAAGGGGGAGTGCTTGCATGGCATTCCCCCTTTTTCTTGACCTTCATCAAGAAATGAGGCTTTATCGAAAGAAAGTTCTTAAATTATTTGTGTGCGCACACAAAAAGCATTACCTTTGCACTCGAAATAAAGAAAGTAAGGATAAAAGATTAGTAAAAAGGATAACTGAAAAGATTGATTCAGGTAACTGAAAAGATTGATTAGGTATTAAAAGAAAGGAAAAAGATTATGATGACATTTGGGATAATGACAGTAGCAGTTGTAGCATTTGCAGTGATCGCTTTCGCAGGTATAAACCTCGGAATCAACGCTTGCAAATAAGCTGCAAGGCTTCTCGGAAGAGAAAGCATAGAGGCCCTGGAAGGGGCAAGGAAATAAAGTCGGCTTCTACGTGTTGAGGCTTGTGTCTCCTCGCTGAGGCTTACGATATACAAGGAAAAAGATTTAAGGATAACAGATTTAATAATTAGAGAAAGGAACAAGTTATGTTAGTATTAGGAATGGTTTTCGCTGTAGTAGCAGCATGTATCGCCCAGGCAGTATCAGTCAACAACAAGTTGTGCATGGGCAAGTAAAATTGAAGAAACAGTTTTTAATTCAATAGGTAATATACGAGAAGGCAGTCGCCAAGGGATTCCATATCCCCCAGCGATTGCCTTCTTTGCGTATTATTGCTTTTTGTCGCTCGCTTCCTCTCACCCTCTCTTTCCTTCTCCATTCTTTCATAGCTTCGTGTAACACTGTAACAGTGTAACAGTTCGATTTAGCTTTACTTGAATATCAGCGTGGTGAGGCGATGCTCATCGAATAGCTCCTGGGCGACGGCTTGTATCTGCTGGGCGGTGATGGCATCCACTTGCTCATAGAGGCGGTCCACGTTCTTCTCCCAGCCATAGTGAAGGAAGCTCTTGCCGAAGTCGAGGGCGAAGTTCTCTCGGTTGTCGCAAGCCACGCCTATCTGTCCCTTGATCTGTTTCTTGGCAGCACGCAGTTGGGCATCGGAGAGAGGCTTCTCCATAAACTTATTCAACTCCTTGCGTACCAAGCGGAGACAGCGCTTCACATCGTGCTCGTCACAACCGAAATAGATGCTCCAAGTGCCCGTGTCGCCATAAGCCACCATCGTGCTCTCCACGGTATATACGAGTCCGTTGTGCTCACGGAGGGCGAGGTTGAGCTTGGCATTCATGCCGGGACCGCCGAGGATGTTGTTCAGGAGATAGAGCGGCATGCGGCGGTCGTCATGCACATCGTAGGCCTGGGTGCCTATCATCACGTGGGCTTGATGGGTATGTTTCTCCATCACGATGGTTTGCCCTTTGGGGGAATTGGATTCTTCACTCTTCACTCTTCGTTCTTCACTTCCCGTGCTCTTCACTCTTCGTTCTTCACAACAGTTGAATTCTTCACTCTTTACTCTTAACTCTTCACTTCCCACGCTCCTTTTCAAGAGCGTCACCAGCTTCTTGAAGTCGATGTCGCCGTAGGCGAAGAACACGGCGTTGTCGGGGCGATAGAGCTTTCGGGTGAATCGCAAGGCATCCTCGGTCGTGAACTGGCGCACTTGTTCTGCAGTACCCAAGATGTTGTGCCCCAGGGAATTTCCCTTGAAGAGGATGTTCTCAAACTCATCGTATATCAATTCAGCTGGCGAGTCGTTGTAGCTCTCGATTTCATCGCAGATGACCTCCACCTCCTTGTCTATCTCCTGTTGGGGATAGGTGGAGTGGAAGACGATGTCGGAGAGGAGGTCCACGGCTCTGGCGATATGTTCCTTCAGGATGGCGGCATAATATACCGTGCCCTCCTTGTTGGTGTAGGCGTTGAGGTCGCCTCCCACGCTCTCCAGGCAGTTGAGGATATGCCAAGCCTTGCGTCGCTCGGTGCCCTTGAAGGTGACGTGCTCGCAGAAGTGAGCCAATCCCTCTTCGCCCAGCTCCTCGTCCCTAGTGCCAGCGTTGATCTGATAGCCGCAATATACCACCTTGCTGTCGGAAGGCAAGTGGATGATGCGGAGTTCATTGTCTAATGTATATGTGTTGTATTTCATTTGTTAGGTTAAGATAGCCTACCACTCATCGGTTGGTTGGCTTTCCTTTATGTGTGTATTTAGATAATCTAAATATTTTTTTGTGTAATTAAGACAATTGCTATTTGCATTAATAAATGCCATTGCAAAACTTTTTTTATGATTGGATTCTTGGTTTAGCGGAAAGCACTTGTTAATATATTCTATGTAATTTTCTGCTAGGCCAGCAGAGTTTGCCTTGACAACTTGGTAGTTTTGTATTTTGATGGAGAATCTTATTCTGTTGGGCTTAAATCTTATGTCAAAAAGAACATTTCCATGTATTTGATTTACTTCCATCATACCATTGAAGATACCAAGTTTAAGAATCTTTCCTTTGAAAATTAATCCATTTTTAGGTGAATTGGTTTGCATGTCAGCTCTGGTCGCATTGTCTAAATTGGGAAATTCATAGCCAATGAAGTCGAATGAAATATTTCGAATAGTTTCAATATTGAAGCTATCTGTAGAATTGAAAATATAAACGTATTCAAGACTTCCATCCGAATTCTGTTGGAATAATTTGTTACTTACGATGGCATTTGCCCATTTGGTGTTATTTTTAGGCTGCTTAATTTCATTCCATTTTTTTATGTCATCGTGCATTTTTTCACATTGAAATTGTTGTGAAAAAATACTGGTACAGAACAGTAGCATAATTGTAAGAAAGGATAATCTCATTTTTTTTGCTTTCATATTTTTAAGATATTAAAATGTTAATAATGTTGTGTTTTAATATAGTAATCCGAAGCACCAAAGTGGAATCTTGTTGCCGAAAGGATGCTCGATGCCATCGGCAGCAATGAAAGAGTCGGTGACTCCTGCTATTTGCTTGCCGTCCTTCGACTTGCCTCCCACCTCGAAGGTGTATTTGCCATCCACGAGGAAGTCGGCTTGCGAGGAAGCGTATTCGATGCGGTGCTGATAGGAGAGCTGATTGACGAAAAAGGCTTCTCGCTGAGTGCCCTCGTTCACCCCGTTCAGCGACAAGGCTTGCATCAAGTTGCTGTTCTCCATGTAAATTTTGTCGGGGCGTTGCATCTTCTTCAGCGATACATCCCCGGAATATAGCAAGTTGATGAGCTTGGCTCTTTGCAGATATTGCAAGTAGGCGAGCAGGGTGGTGCGAGACATCCCAGCCATTGCCGACAATTTCTGCATGTCCAGTTGCATGGGATATTCAGAAGCCAAAACAGCCAAGAGGCTCTTCAACTTTCGGATATTGGCGACATCGACACCGCATAGTTGTGGCAATTCGATTTCGAGGATGAGATTGGCGACGTTGGCGATGCGTTCGTAGTAATCTTCTTCTCCCTCCAAGACAAATGGATAATATCCCATCTTTAGGTATTTCTCGAAATAAGCGAGGGGACGGCATTGGTCGTTGACCTTCATGCAAAGTTCATCGGGATGTGTCAATAGGGTCGGCAAATCCACGGCATCAAAGGAAATGCCTTCGCACAAGCGCAGATACTCACGGAATGACAATCCTTGCATATTGTAGTTGATGCAGCGGCGGGAGAGGTCGGCATCCGAGTTGAGAATGTTGAGGATGGAAGAGCCCGTGATGACAAAGCGCATGTCGGGATAGGCATCATAGGCATTCTTTAATTCCTGGCTCCATCCATGATATTTGTGTACCTCATCGGCAAAGATGTGCTTGCCCCCCATTTTGTAGAAGTCGTCCACGAAGTCGAGGAAGGAGTGCCGGCTGAAATACAAGTTGTCAAGGCTCACGTAGATGGCTTCCTTGGGGTTGTCGCCATACGTCTGCTTGATGTATTGCAGCAGTAGGGTGGTCTTTCCTACGCCACGTGCTCCTCTGATTGAAACCAATCTTTGGTTCCAGTGTACTTGTTGGATGATGGGTCTCACATAGTTGAGTGAGGTCATCCTCAGTAGGCGTCTGCTTTGATTAAAAAGGGTTTCCATACTTGATGTTTTTGATTTCGGTGGCAAAGATACGATAATTTGTTCAGAGTACAAAACAAATTTAGAGGAAAATTGTTTAGAGCGTTGAACATTTTTCGATGAAATCTGTTCAGAGCATTGAACAAATAATGGGAAATTGTAAAAAAGATAAAAAATGAGGCTTTCTTTTTGTGTTGTCACAGAATTCTGCTATCTTTGCTCCCTATTAAGAGGAATTGCCTTTCTCTATGCTAATGAGAAAATCATCTCCTTGTTTTGGAAATAAAATAGAAAGTGATAAACGATAAAATAAGAAACATCAGATAAACAAATGCGCAAGGTAATAGGAATAGGAGAAACCGTGCTTGACATCATCTTCAAGGGCGGCAAGCCGATAGAGGCTGTACCGGGCGGCTCGTCATTCAATGCCCTCGTCTCGTTGGGACGTTCGGGCGTCAACGCCTCCTTCATCAGTGAGGCAGGCAACGACCGCATCGGAGAATACGTGATTCAGTTTTTGAGAGACAATGGCGTGGATGCTGACAACGTGAGCATCTTCCCTGACTCGAAGTCGCCTCTGTCGTTGGCTTTCCTCGATGACAACAACAATGCCGACTACATCTTCTACAAGGATCATCCGCACGATCAACTGGAGTTTGCCACTCCCGACATCCAACCGAACGACATCGTGCTCTTCGGCTCCTTCTTCGCCCTCAACCCAGTGGTTCGTCCACAGGTGGCAGGCTTTCTGGAGTATGCCAAGGAACATGGAGCCATCCTCTATTATGACGTCAACTTCCGTGCTTCTCATCAGAACGACATCATGAAGATTACGCCTAATCTGATAGAGAACCTGGAGTTTGCCGACTTTGTGCGTGGCAGTCATGAGGACTTTGGCATCCTCTACAAGAAGCCTGAGGCTGACAAGGTGTATAATGCCGAGATCAGCTTCTACTGCAAGAAGTTTATCTGCACCCAGGGCGCAGAGCCAGTGGAGGTTCGTGCCGAGAATGGATTTGCCAAGAGCTATCCTTCGGAGAAGACCCGGACGGTGAGCACCATTGGCGCAGGCGACAACTTCAATGCTGGCTTCGTCTTCGGATTGATCAAGGACGGCATCACCCGTGAGGACATCGACCGAGGACTGACCGAGGCGCAATGGGATAGCCTGCTGGCATCGGCACAGCAGTTCTCCAGCGAGTGCTGCAAGGACATCTACAACTATGTGTCGAAGGAATTCGGAGAGAAGAAGAAAAAAGAATTGAAATAAATAGATGGGAATTTATAGAAGTAACTATGACTGAGATTACAAACAAGATTTATTATGTAGGCGTGAACGATCGCAACAAGCATCGTTTCGAGGGCCTCTGGCCTTTGCCTAACGGAGTGAGCTACAACTCTTATATCATCGACGACGACAAGGTGGCACTGGTGGATACCGTGGAGGTGGACTTCTTCACCCAGTTCTTGGAGAACATCCACGAGGTCATCGGCGACCGTCCTATCGACTACCTCATCATCAACCACATGGAACCCGACCACAGTGGCTCCATCGCCCTCATCAAGAAGTATTATCCTAACATCAAGATTGTGGGCAACAAGAAGACGCTCGGTATGCTCCAGGGCTTCTATGGCGTAACCGACGATGTGGTGGAGGTGAAGAATGGTGAGACCTTGAACCTAGGCAACCATGAGCTGAGCTTCGTCCTCATCCCGATGGTTCATTGGCCAGAGACGATGGTGACGCTCGATGCTGCTTACAAGGTGCTCTTCTCGGGCGATGCCTTCGGATGCTTCGGTGCCCTGAATGGTGGCATCATCGATACCGAAATCAACTGCGAGACTTTCTGGTTGGAGATGATGCGCTATTACTCCAATATCGTGGGCAAGTATGGCGTGCCTGTGCAGAATGCTTTGAAGAAGTTGGCTGGCGTGGAGTTGGATTACATCTGCTCTACCCACGGACCAGTATGGCATGAGCATATCGAGAAGGTCATCGGCATGTATGATAAGATGTCGAAGTATGAGACGGAGCCAGGCCTCGTCATCTGCTATGGCACGATGTATGGCAACACCGAGCGCATGGCAGAAATCATTGCCCGTGCGGCAAGCAAGGCTGGCGTAAAGAACATCGTGATGTATAATATCTCGAAGACGCATCACAGCTACATCCTCCGTGACATCTTCCGTTATAAGGGCTTGATTGTGGGTGCTCCTACCTACAATGCCGGTCTTTATCACGAGATGGAAGTCCTGCTCTCCGAGCTTGCCAACAAGGACATCAAGAACCACCTCCTAGGTTGGTATGGTTCTCATTGCTGGGCAAGCAAGGCAGTAGCAAAGATTCAGGAGTGGAACGAAACCAAGCTCCACTACGAGCCAGTGGGTGAGCCTGTGGATATGAAGCAGGCGATTACGCCAGAGGTCAAGGCGCAATGCGAGGCATTGGGCAAGGCAATGGCGGAGAAGCTGCTCGGTTAATGAATTTGGACACAGATATTTTATGACTTTTAGGCACGGATTACGCTAGTTACACGGATTTATGGGGTTTGCATCATAAAGCTTAAGCTTCAAAATTATATGAAGTAATTGCTATGATGGAGAATCTCAAATAGAATGTCCTGCGTAATCCGTGCCTTATTTGTGGTTCTGCAACAGTTGTAACAGTGTAACAGTTGTTTTTCCGTTCTTTCTCAAGAAAGTTTTTAAAACTTCCAAATGTGCTTAAAAAATCGAGATTTGGAAGTGGAATGCACATTTTTCTCTTTGATTTCTCTCCGTTTCAATAAAAAATCGTATCTTTGCAACCGATAAAATATTATCAGTATCTATAGAATTATGCAAGAAAATAACAATATATTATCAATATTGGAAAACTATCTCCATGACAATCCTGATGAGATCGCCAAGGAGATGGCAAGTGACTTCCGGAAACGGCGCATTGAGAAGAATCTGACACGAGAGGAAGTGGCAGATAAGTCGGGTGTGGCAGTTAGCAATATCGTGCGATTTGAGCAGAAAGGACTTATCTCTCTTAAGAATCTGATAGGCATCGCCATGGCTTTGGGATATACCGCAGAGATCAAGAACATCTTCTCCCAACCGAAATACTCCACGATGGAGGAACTCCAACAAATCAGACGCAATACCAACAAGAAAAAGGCTTATAAAGGATGAAAAGGATAGATACTCTTCAAGTGAAATATCATCAAATGAATGTCGGCATACTCTCTTTGTCTGCCGATAACAAGTTGTGTGCCTTTGAATATGACAAGAATTGGCTGGCAGATGGATTTAGCATTTCTCCCTTGGAATTGCCGTTGAAACCTGGCGTGTTTCTTGCCAAGTCCAATCCTTTTGGGGGCAACTTTGGAATCTTTGAGGACAGTCTGCCAGATGGTTATGGACGTTACTTGTTGCATAAAGCGTTGGCTAAGGAGGGTATCAATGACTTTGATTTGTCGGCACTCGACCGTTTGAGTTTGGTGGGAAGTGGAGGCATGGGTGCCTTGACCTTTCATCCTGAGACGACATTACAACAAGGGCAGGAACTGGATGATTTTGACTTGCTGCAAGAGAAGGCTCTCGAAGTGCTCAAGGAGCAGCAAGACCAAGATGCTTCTCTACTCTTATATAATAGTGGAAATAGCGGCGGTTGTCGCCCGAAAGCAATCTTCTCGGATGCTGATGGACATTGGCTCGTGAAGTTTCGGCATACTTACGACCCACAAGATATGGGTAGGCAAGAATATCATTATAATGAGGTGGCGAGGAAGTGCGGAATTTCTGTACCTGATTTCAAGTTGATGAACGACAGATATTTTGCCAGTCGCCGTTTTGATATTTCGATGGATGGTGAGAGAATCCATACGGCTACGTCGGGTGGCTTGCTCTCTGTGTCGCTCTCCAATCCTGTGCTCGACTATGTAAATCTTCTCGCCCTTACTGGTTATCTCACGCAGAGTCTAGCAGATGTAGAGGAGATGTATCGCCGTATGGTGTTCAATTATCTAGCAGAGAATAAGGATGACCATTGCAAAAATTTCAGTTTCTTTGTGACTAAGGGAGATGATAAGAAATGGCATTGGCATTTGGCTCCTGCGTATGACCTCACTCGTTGTACGGAGGGTTACAATGGTGAGCATGCCACATCGGTGAATGGCACAGGTCGTCCTTCTCTTGCTGATATGATTGCAGTAGGAGTGAAAAATAAAATGAAGGAATCGAGATGTAGGGAAATATTCGAGGAGGTAAAAGGCAATTGTGGCGAATTACTTTTGGCTGATATACATTGATGTCAAAAAGAAAGAGCGGAAGACTAGCTGGTGCAACAGTTGTTTTTTGTTCCTATCTCATAAAAGATTAACTTTATAGAATTCTTGCAAGCTAACTATTTTTTTGCTATCTTTGCGCCAAAATTGCTGTGTCTGACACAAAAATAGGGAAGTAATCCAAAGTATTAACCTAAAAACAATAAAATAACGATGAACAAATCTGTATTTCTGACTTTCGTGTTATTATTCTCTTTCCTCTTCGTTCATGCAGAGGAAAGAAGTGCTACACCTCGTAACCAACTCGCCCCAACACCACCGATGGGATGGATGACTTGGAATATGTTCAAGGGAGACATCTCAGAGCAACTGATTCGTGAGACGGCGGATGCGATGGTGGAGAGCGGCTTGGCGGCTGCCGGCTACCAATACATCTTTATCGATGACCTATGGCAGGGAGGAAGAGACAAGCACAACAATATCATCCCAGACCCCAAGAAGTTTCCGAATGGCATGAAAGCCGTTGCCGATTACGTCCATTCCAAGGGCTTGAAACTCGGCATCTACTCGGATGCGGCGCAACTGACATGTGGTGGATGCACCGCCAGCTATGGCTTCGAGGAGCAGGATGCACGCACGTTTGCCTCTTGGGGCATCGACTACCTGAAGTATGATTATTGCAATGCTCCCGAAGACAGTGCCACCGCTCGCCACCGCTATCATGCCATGGCGCAAGCCTTGCAACATTCAGGGCGTGACATCGTGCTTGGCGTATGTGAATGGGGACAACGCCAATGCGAGGAATGGTGCGAGGAGGTTGGTGGTCAGCTTTGGCGTACCAGTTATGACGTGCGAGATATATGGAAAGCTACTCATCCTGGTGCCAGAGGCATCATCGACATCATCAATATCACGGCTCCTTTGGCTTCCTATGCTCGAAAGGGACAGTGGCCTGATATGGATATGCTGGTGGTCGGTTTGAATGGAAAGGGTGGTCCGTCGAGTGACTTGGGCGGAACGGGATGCACCTATACGGAGTATCAATCGCAGATGAGTATGTGGTGCATGTTGTCTTCTGTGCTTGCCCTCAGCAATGACTTGCGCCATCTTACGGATGAAGACCGCCGTATCTTGCTCAATCGTGACCTCATCGCTATCAACCAAGATCAACTTGGCAAGGCTGCTGAGCGCAAGGTGAATGCCGATACACATCAGATATTCGTGCGCCCTCTTGCCGATGGCTCTCATGCCGTGGCAATCCTCAATACGGCAGATAAGTGCCTTTTCCTGACTGCTGATTTCACGAAGTTGGGACTATCAGGCAAATATTCTGTCTATGATGCTTGGCAACATCGCATGATAGCTCGCAAGGCTTCCAAATGGAAGGGAAACGTTGAGGCTCACGAAACAAAGGTCTTTATCTTGAAATAACTTTCTTCAATTCCTCCAAGTCATTCGCAACCTCAATATAGTCGTGCCATTCGCCACGAATCATACCTTTCTGTTGCATGTCATCGAGGAGGGCGATGGTGGAGTTCCAGAAGCCCTTCATATTGTAGAGGATGACCATCTTGTGATGATAGCCGATGGCATCGGCGCAGCAGTTCTCCAGCGAGTGCTGCAAGGACATCTATAATTATGTTTCCAAGGAATTCGGAGAAAGAAAAAACTTGGAACTTTGAACAGGGAACTTTGAACTTTATGATTAGTAGAAGTTGTTTGAGAAACTGCATATCATAAAGTTCAAAGTTCAAATCTCAAAGTTCAAAGTAAATAAGTTCCAAGTACAAGTAATCATAAAGTTCAAAGTTCAAATCTCAAAGTTCCAAGTAAATAATATGACAGAAATTACAAACAAGATTTATTACGTAGGCGTTAACGACCGCAACAAGCATCGTTTTGAAGGCCTCTGGCCTTTGCCTAACGGAGTGAGCAACAACTCTTATATCATTGACGATGAGAAGGTAGCGCTGGTAGATACTGTAGAGGTAGATTTCTTCACCCAGTTCCTCGAGAACATTCACGAGGTGATTGGCGACCGCGAAATCGATTACCTCATCATCAACCACATGGAACCTGACCACAGCGGCTCCATCGCCCTCATCAAGAAATATTACCCTAACATCAAGATTGTGGGCAACAAGAAGACGCTGGGAATGCTGAAAGGCTTCTATGGCGTAACTGATGACGTGGTAGAGGTGAAGAATGGCGAAACCCTCTCTCTGGGCAACCACGAGCTGAGCTTCGTTCTCATCCCTATGGTTCACTGGCCAGAAACTATGGTAACCCTCGATGCGAAGAACAAGGTGCTCTTCTCGGGCGATGCGTTCGGCTGCTTCGGTGCGCTGAACGGCGGAATCATCGATACGGAAATCAACTGCGAGACTTTCTGGCTGGAGATGGTTCGCTACTACTCAAACATTGTGGGTAAGTATGGAATCCCTGTTCAGAATGCCTTGAAGAAGTTGGCTGGTGTGGAGCTGGATTACATCTGCTCAACCCATGGTCCGGTTTGGCACGAGCACATCGAGAAGGTAATCGGCATGTATGATAAGATGTCGAAGTACGAGACGGAGCCGGGCTTGGTTATCTGTTACGGCACCATGTACGGCAACACCGAGCGCATGGCTGAAATCATCGCCCGTGCGGCAAGCAAGGCTGGCGTGAAGAACATCGTAATGTACAACATCTCGAAGACTCACCACAGCTACATCCTGCGCGACATCTTCCGCTACAAGGGCCTTATCGTGGGTGCTCCAACCTACAATGCCGGTCTTTATCACGAGATGGAGGTTCTCCTCTCCGAGCTTGCCAATAAGGACGTCAAGAACCATCTTCTTGGCTGGTACGGCTCTCATTGCTGGGCAAGCAAGGCGGTAGCAAAGATTCAGGAGTGGAACGAAACCAAGCTCCACTACGAGCCAGTGGGCGAGCCAGTGGATATGAAGCAGGCGATTACTCCAGAGGTAAAGGCACAGTGCGAGGCGCTGGGTAAGGCGATGGCAGAGAAGCTGCTGGCGGAATAAAATCAGAATCTATTCATTCAGAATGAAAGATTTTCGAATTTTCTCGATGACTATTGTGTATTGAGGGAGTGATTTGGCAAAATATTGAAGCCACAGAATAAGGTTTAAGAGCGGAAGAACAACTGGGGGTTAACAGAGTTAACAGTTAACAGTTGTTTTTTCCGCTCTTTCTTTGTTTTCGAGCATTCATTTTTCTTTCTTGTGTGCCCCCACATCTATCTTTTTTGCTTTTCTCTCTAAAAAAGTTCCTGGAAAAGGAGTGGCATTTCAAATATTTTATATACCTTTGCACTCAGATACCCATTCTGCTCACGCCGAGTTGATGCTTTCTTTCTCAAAAAGAGAGATTGTTGAGACGAGGACTTGGGAGGGTAGTGGTATCATGACATAATATTAAAGTGCGTTTACTATGCGCTTAGTTCTTGACGAACTGAAACCTGGCAGTTTCAAACTCATGTCAAAGACTATGCAACGGTAGATGCTCTCGGGATGTGTATATCCACATCTCTCTACTGATGTGGCACCCTACGCAAAGTAGGGTGTCCAATTCGGTATAGGGATAAGTGTATCATATCGGCGTGAGCTTCGAAGTTGTTCGTTTCGACATGATGGGCTTGCCAGGGCCTCAGTTCGTGAAGCGAACAACGGGCAAGTTCACGCTTTCTTTTTGTTGTGTTGTTAACAGATTGTTTCACATTAAAAAGTTAGAGGTATGGTAAAACGAAAATTATCGTTTGATGTTGATGAGGACAAAATTGCAGCGATAGCTGCTTATGTTCGTAATCATGTTTCTTCAATTACTTTTATTGGGAAGAATGGAAGGGTAGAAATCAAAAGTGCTACTATGGATATTGGAACAGTAAGATTGTCTCCTACGGATAAAACGTGTTGGAGTGTAAAAGGTCATGCTCGTTTGGAGTATGAAAAAGGTGATGGCTTTCTGACGCAAACCTTCTTGTGTTCTTTTGATTGTCAATTAAATAAAGGAAAGAATGAAGAACCTGTGGTTAGTAATCTTACTTGTGTTCAAATAAGCGATGCATTATAAACTTTTAAATTATTATAGATATGAGATTTTTTACATTTAAAGGTCTGTTGTTGACAACCGTATTTATGTTGCTTGGTTGTTTGTCTATCCAAGCGGCTGATGATGGCTTGATTACTGAGCAAATTACTGTCAATTTGGATGAAGCTGGGACTTTGGAGGAAAAGATAAAGCCAGAGGTAAGATCTAAAATAACGAATCTGAAGATTGTTGGTGAAGTTAATGGTACAGATTGGAAACTTATTAGAAATATAGCTGGTTATGGATCAACTGGTTATGGATCAATTGGAAAACTATCAGTATTAGATCTATCTGAAGCTAAAATTGTAGAAGGTGGAGATTCTTACTACAATGATGTCTATATCGGTAAATTTTATACTTCTAATGATTGCGTAGGGGGGTATGCTTTTGCATATTGCAACAGTTTGACAAGCATTGACCTGCCTTCTACTATAACTAAAATAGATTATCGCGCTTTTCTGGATTGTCGTAATCTGAAAAACGTTAACATCCATGCTGGTATTACTTCTATTGGTAAAGGTGCTTTTCAAAATTGTGATAGGTTGGAAAAAATAAATATCCCTATTGGAATTACAGAAATTAAAGAAAAAACATTTTATAATTGTAGTGCTTTGGAGACAATAAACATCCCTGAAGGTGTGACCAGAATAGAAGATTATGCTTTTGATGGAATTCAATTTCTTTTGAGCGTAACATTTCCATCTACTCTTCAATATCTTAGCGCTTATGCCTTTTGTGATAGTTTTAATTCTTCTTATTTAACGGCTTACTTTTATGGAAAAAAGCCACCGGTTGTTCCTCACTGGTGGTCAATAGATTATCGCACTGTTATTTATGTGCCAAAAGGAACTGCAGAGGATTATTACATGGTATTAAAGGAGTCGTTTCCTGTGGACCGAAACCAAATTGTTGAGTTCGATGCAACAGGCATCGACAAGGTTACGATTTCAACAGATACCAAGGAGGTATCTCGCTATTCCGTAAATGGTCAGCGGTTGTCGGCTCCTACCAAGGGCTTGAACATCGTGAAGTATAGTGATGGCAGTGTGAAGAAAGTTGCTGTTCAGTAGATTCTTCTAAATTGTCAGACGAAATAAAGAAATTAGCAATAAGCATTTAACCACCCTATGAGGTGCATATATAACGAGATTAGTCTGATAAAATATGTCGGACTATAGATGAATCTAAGATTCGCAGATGAATATTTTTAATAACTTAAAAAATAAAAATGATGATAGAAAAAATTCTTCTAGCATTAGTTTTAATGGTATGTGTCAGAGTACACATATTTATTAAGCATTAAAAGCATTCTTTGCTATTTGCTACGGCAAATAAAAAAATTTTAGATATTGATGTGGTTTTCTGCATCTCATCGATTAGGCAACTATGGCAGTACTTGCCTTCTTAAAGATTTCTGCTATTGGGCACGAGCAATCGTGCCCCTTTTTTATGTTACTAAAGAGTTAAATCGACGAAAAAGTTTGGCGTTATCAAGTAAAAAGCGTATATTTGCGACAGAAAACCGTGTCTTGACACAAAAAAACGTCATAAACTATGTATTTTGAACGTAAAGCATACTTGAAAGAACTCATCTCGGCAGAAGGCAATGGGATGATAAAGATTATCACCGGCATTCGCCGTTGTGGTAAATCCTTCCTTTTGTTCAACATCTTCCGCAAGCATTTGCTTGAAAGAGGTGTTGCGGAAGATCATATCATACAAGTAAATCTTGAAGACCGTAGAAACAAGAAACTTCGTGACCCTGATGCTTTGCTGGAGCATATAGATGCTCAGATGAAAGATAAGGATAGGTATTATATTCTCTTGGATGAGGTTCAGATGGTGAAGGAGTTTGAGGATGTGCTCAACTCTTATCTCCATGTGGAAAATGCCGAAGTGTATGTTACTGGTTCCAATGCCCGATTTTTATCGAAGGATGTGATAACTGAGTTTCGTGGTCGAGGTTGGGAAATCCGAATCCATCCACTGAGTTTTGCCGAATATTATGAAGTGGTAGGAGGAGAGGAGCGTCAAGCCCTGGAAAACTATTATCTTTATGGTGGATTGCCTGCCGTGGCGCAGATAGAAACTCCTGAAGCGAAACAGAATTATCTTCGTGAGATTTACGAGACGGTTTATCTGAAGGATGTTTTGGAGCGTAATCGGCTGAAGAATTCTGATGGGATGCGCGAGTTGGTGCGCCTTCTGGCTTCTACGATTGGTTCCTGTACGAATGTGCAGAGAATTTCTAATACGTTCAAATCTGTTGGAGGAGTGGAAATCGGTACTAAAACTATTGGCAGGTATCTGGAGAACCTTCAGGATTCTTTCATCATCAGCGAGGCTTTGCGCTATGATGTGAAAGGACGCAAATATATTGGTACTGGTACCAAGTATTACTTCGAGGACATCGGTATCAGAAATGCCGTGGTAGATTTCCGACAGATAGAATTCACCCATATCATGGAGAACGTGGTTTATAACGAGTTGCGGAAGCAGGGTTATACTGTGGATGTGGGGTCAGTAGAGAGCTTCAAGCGGGATGAGAATGGCAAGCTGCAGCGTAGGAATCTTGAGATAGATTTCGTGGTGAACCGTCATGATGAACGCCTCTATATCCAGTCGGCTTATGCCTTGCCGGATAAGGAGAAGGTAGATCAGGAGCAGGCTTCTCTTTTGAATGTAAACGATGGCTTCCGCAAACTGATTATCGTAGGGGATAGGTATCGTTCGGGTTATAATGAAGAAGGCATTCTGATGATGAGTCTCTCCGATTTTCTCTTGGGGAAGAGCTAGATTGTCTTGAAGAAAATGTCAAGAGCGGAAGAACAACTGGGGGTTAACAGAGTTAACAGTTAACAGTTGTTTTTCCGCTCTTTCTCCTTAAATGCACATTTTTGCCAGCTCTTCCAGGTTATCCGCCACTTCAATCACATCCCGCCAATCGCCACGAATTACACCTTTATCTGCCATATCATCCAGCAAGGCAATGGTGGAGTTCCAGAAGCCTTTCATGTTGTAGAGAATCACCATCTTGTGATGATAGCCGATGGTGTGGGAGGCGGCGATGGTGAAGATTTCATCCAGGGTGCCGATGCCGCCAGGAAGGGCTACGAAGATGTCGCTCTGGGCAAGCA
>ENA-UERK01000868-UERK01000868.1-human-gut-metagenome-genome-assembly--contig:-NODE-868-length-24359-cov-7.523639_pt1 | contig 24359 bp, 22 predicted proteins | sample MGYA00242957_ERZ507957 | MGnify/ENA primary metagenome ERZ507957 (study PRJEB26167, sample SAMN06115538) | human gut metagenome | host: Homo sapiens | place: China:Heilongjiang | collected 2015-11-06...
CTCTATCCCGACGCGAGACGCGTCGCCCCCATTAGAGGTAGCGTTTGTAGCATGAACGCACAAAATGCGGGCAAAATCAAGACCCTACATAAGACCTTAATTTTGCCCGCAATAATCATTATAACAATTATACATCTTGCAAAACACGTTGCAAGAATACTTATGCTTATTATCTAAAAATAAGAATGGCTATACTTGTGAGTACAGACGTTACAGACAACCAGGTCGAAATATTGCGCACCGAGTTATCGTTGTTGGTAGACTGACCCATACGTACCTTGTTAGGTTCAACATACACCACATCATTCTGCTGCAAGTTGAACACCGGCGAATTAAACAAATCCTTTGAGCGAAGATCTACAAAATAAGTCTTTGTTACGTTGCCCTCCTGACGGAGCACCCTGATGCAATCGCGACGGCCAGTAATGGTCAAGTCGCCCGCACGACCTATGGCCTCGAGTATGGTCATCTTGTCACGCGTGATTTCCTGCAATCCCGGACGGGTCACTTCACCCAACACCGTAATATACTGATTGTAGGCGGCCACCGTTACGACAGCGTCGTTCAACACGCCATCACGAAACTTGGCCTGAATGCGCGATGCTGCCTCAGCGCGAGTGAGGCCTCCCACTTGCACACGACCTATGCCCGGCACATCAACATTGCCATTCTCGTCTATCGTGTAACGCATGTTGTCAGCATTTGAGGTGCTCGAATATGACGAACCTGTCGACAAGTTGTAACGTACTGCCAACTCGGGAGTGGCAGCACTGGTCACGGTTATACCTATCTTATCGCCCGGCACGAGTTTCAACACACTCTGCTGGGTGGGAATGACTGTTGTAGCAACGCTGTCGGGAGTAATGTCTTGAAAGTAGATGATTTTCTCTTTGGTCTTGCATGACGCAATGGTTAGGATTGCTACCAAAAGGAGGAAGATGTTTTTCTTCATTATTCTGTTCTGAGTTGTTATATATGGCTGCAAAGTTAATATAATAACTTGTAATTAAGCAACAATTACAAAATGATTTTTGCGCCTATTGTGCAAATTGCAAACGAATGTCATTGTTTTATTTGCACAAGGAGCAAATTGTCAGACCACAACACATGCACAGTTTGCAAACTAATATTTGATTTTACTAATTGCACAATCGACGATTGCGTAACCAAGCGATGGGACCTCACAAGGTTTCACAACAAGTGCAGACACACTACCATAAGATGCAAATGCACAAAGTGTCTGCACTCTGCACTTTTGCTACTAAACTACATGAATATCAACATATTACGCAGTGTAGACAAAGGTAAAAACCACCTACACACCTTATGCACTTGTCTACACTAACAAGCAAATACGGAAGATCAAATGCTTGCACAAAAGTGGTCACGCCAACCGCTCGCTACGGCATAGGGAGGACGTTTTTTCTGTCGGAGCAACCGGAAGTACGCGCCCCCTATGCCGCAAGGTGTAGTCGGCACTACACGTGTACACTTGCACCCATGCTGATAAGTGCAAGTAAAATAAATAGTGCAGACAAGTGCAAATAAGTGCAGATGGTGCAGACACGAGTGTAGTTGAGTGCAGACAGCGTGCAGATAAATTTTGGAGTTGTCTACACGCCTGAAACGCTTGAATATCAGCGCAGTGCAAATAAAAAGTGCAGAGTGCAGACATTTTGCATTAAAACGATATAGAGAGCAAAATGGGGCGGCATTACACGTGCATCGTAAATGAGATGTCATACATTTGTATGCTACTTTTTTGTACATTTGCATACAGAAACAACGTTCAACATTCACGCCTTATGAAAAAGATTATCAATCCCTATTTGGGTAAAAAAGGTTACAAGTGCATTTGCTGCAGTCCAGACAATCCCATCGGTCTGCATTTACAATTTTGGGAGGAAGGCGACGAGGTTCTGACAAAATGGAGCCCGAGCGAGAACTACCAGGGTTGGGTCGACACATTGCATGGTGGTGTGATTGCCATGCTGATGGACGAGGTGGCCGGCTGGGTAATCAACCGCAAGTTGCAAACAGCGGGCATGACCACACGGCTCGACGTTAAGTATCGCCAACCGGTCATGACCACCGAACCGCTTATTACCATCAAGGGGCACATCAGCGCACAACGCCGCAATATTGTCACCATACATCTTACTCTTGAAAATGCCAAGGGCGAAATTTGTGACGAGGCTGATGCCACTTACTTCACTTTCGGACCGGAACGGGCCAAGGAAATGGGCTTTGATGGTTGCGCAGTGGAAGGAGAGGAGTAAAATACGAACGGGCTCAAGCGCCAAACGCTAACACTAAGCGCTAACACAAAACGCTAACACAAAACGCGATCTCTAATGGGGGCGACGCGTCCCGCGTCGGGATTTTTTCAGGCGTCTCGTCCCGCGGGAAAAGAGACTGCTATTATTTAGTAACGCGAGTTCGAGATAATATTATAGGAGGAACAAAATATGATTGATTACGATGAGTTAGAAGGAATTGTTGGTTGTTGTTTCAAACTGGGCTTCATAACCTTTTATATCCTTTTTATATACCTAAGCTATTCTTTTATATTCCATGATACACAATTGAAAGCACCACCTTTAGCAACAATGCCTTTTGCTTCACAAGGCACGACTTCACAGTCTCGATATATCTCCTTCAATTGTTCAATAGCGACGATATCACTGGCAATACCTATTTGCGGTACAAGCAAGAAATTGCCAACACGAAGAAAATTGATATGCGCCCAACTATTCATTCGCGCATACTTGCCATATTGTAACTCACTTATTTTCGGAAAGTATGGACGCAAAACCTTCAATAAATCTTCGCGAAGTTGCTCATCTATATCTGCATAATTGTTTACTACAATATGCCCTGGTTCAACATAGCGTACCATTCCATCTGAATGTCCGCATTTCTCAGCCTTGTCCCATGGAATGAAAACAACTTCACAGCCAAAACATTCTTCGAGAATCGTCTTTAAGAACTCACGGTTTTTCTCCTTGTTCTCGACAAATACCTTGTCTGTCATGATTACTTTGTCATTACACTTTATCACATTGCCGCCATCTACGATGACGTCCATTGTCATTAGATTGTTGTGCGTGAATTCAAAGCAATTTTGCACATCATGTGTGATGTACTGTTGTTCTTCTTTGAGATAATCTGGATTATACTCATACCCGATGAAAGATTTTACATCCTTTTGAATCGGCATGAAGTCTCTCACCCATATATCTTTTGTACCGGGCAGCATTTCGAAGTTTATTTCATGTTCAAGCAACGCTTCTTTGATGCTTTTCCAACATTTGTAAGCCCTCAGATATTCAGAAAAGTATACTTTGTTTGTTTGATCATCAGTAATCATGATTTATCTTGGATATATTTTCTTTATTACATCAAAATCTTTAGGAGTGTTTTCATACATATTCTTTGGCAAATCCTTATAATCGTGCCATATGTGATATTCGGTCGTCCCATTGGTTGTCTTCTGGGTCTGAAAAACGTATTTTCTTTTCATTTGCCAATCAACACCGCCTTTGAAATAACGATAAGGTAGAGGTTGACTCTCTACTCTATAAGTATTGAATATCTCGATATGATCCAAAGGTTTGTCTTCAATAAGTTTAGGCATATCATCTGACGCATTAAACATGTCAAACAAACATCTTTGGCTACCTGATATATTGCCGACATGCTTTCCGTTTTCGTACTTCTCCAATCCACGAATCAGCACACCGCCAAACCGTATCAGTTCATTGCTATCTCCACGTAAAGTGCGAAATGCGATATCTACTCCAAATCGATGAAAGAACCATTGCCCTTCGATACAGTCTCTACTCAAAGTTGCTACGTCTTCAGTATCGTCTGTTGAATATAGATATATTTCCAAATCAGCTATTCGGTACTTCACGTTTCTGACTCCTTCACTATCTTTTTCACATTTGGCGATGGAAAAGTTTTTCATCAGGCTAACCGCCAATGCTTCGTAATCCTCTTTTATTGGATTAGCGAATTTCTTCAAAAGAGAGTCTATTGTTTTATACTCGTTCATATTTTCTGTCTATTGGCTAATAAATTGATTAATGATATTTATTAAACTGGTGAATGGCAAACCTCAGTGTCGGCTATAGACTACATCATTTCTCTTTTAAACCAAAGTTCAAATACACTATCAGCAAGGAATATACCATCTTTTTCAACGGTGATAATCTCTTTGTCAACCAAACTTTTCTTTATACGGTCTATATTTGACTTACTGCCAAGAGGGTATATTTCAGAAACCGCTTGAGTCGTAAATCCAGAATGTATGTCTTTGCACAAAAGACGAATGAAGTTGAGTTGATAGGTCGTAAGCCCCTCTGTCTGTTGTATGAAGAGACTGCTGTTTTGCTCCAATAGTGCCTTCAAGCCTTCTTCGAAACTCTCCTCGTTTACTTCCTTTTCTGTTTCGGCCATAACGTTCCATGCAAGTTGCTGCACATAAGATGAGTAATTCTTTACCACTTGGCATATTCTGCCAGCATACTCTTCTGCTATCTTCTTGCCGTACTTTTCGAATCGGGAACAGATGAAAGGGACCCAATATACAGTAGGAATGCACTTGAGATGCAGCATCTCCCCAAACTGATAGAAAGGCATACGACGACTTTGGAAAATATTTTCCATCAGATGCTTCTTACTGCCAAAGAAGCAATAAGACACATTTTGATGATGCTGCCAAACACCGCGTAGACGTTTTTGTATAGTCAGCGAGTCTGTGAACTCTCCTATCTGCTGAAACTCGTCAATACATACTACAAGGCGAACGCCCTGTTCCTTGGCAATACGTTCTGGAAGATTCAAAATTTCCTCTGGAGAATAATCCTTGGGTGTTATACCCAAGGATACAGAAAACTCAGAGTTAGGTTCTGGGCTAAATGAAATTTTGGGCGAGATTCTAACCAAAAAACGCTTGATGTTCTCCATTACTTGCTCCAAATGGTTGCCGGTGGACTTCATGATTGTTTCAGCAAATCGGTTATAGAAATCATATTCACTTCTGCAGTCATATATGTCCATATAGACGATTTTTAGCATAGGGTTGTCAATCTCGGAAATCACCTTTTTTATAAGAGAAGTCTTACCCATGCGTCTTGGAGATATAAGAATAACATTAACGCCATTTTCAAAGTCAAGCTTGATACGCTTGGTTTCTTCAATTCGGTCTGTAAAGTTATTACCACCGACCGACATACCATATACAAAAGCTTTCTCCATAATCTTTACTCCTTACTTAATTAGATTACAAAGGTAATGTAAAAAGAAGTAGTTCACAAGGTTGTGGTCCACAACTTTGTGAAGTTGATTGAAAAATCTCATAAAATAGACTTCCTCTCCATATTTTTCACATCTGTTTGTCTGCGTCGCTTCTTCCTTTTAACGCGAGTTCGTATTTCCTATCCCTTTTTCTATCCCGACGCGAGACGCGTCGCCCCCATTAGTGGTAGCGTTTCTTCAAGCACTAAACGCTAACACTAATGGGGGCGTTTCTTCAAATACCAAACTGTTGATCAGCGAGCAAGCGAACACCGCATCACAACACACCACCTGAGGTGCGCATCATGTCCTGTGTAGAACGCAGGGGCTTTTCCTTTACCTCAAACGTAAAGGTTTTGGACTCTCCCTGCACCTTGACATTTTGATATTCGGGTTGTGCCCCCATCATCTGGTCAAAGAGGTCGGGCATACGCACTACACGCTGCAAAGTAGCCTTAAACTTTTGTACGGGTATAGTATATGTACCCGTCTTTTGCGGTGCTACCACATATTGGTTCCACACAAGGGTGTAATACATCTGGCGTCCCTCGCGCGTACGTCCGGCCGTGGCGTTGCGGTCTATGTCGAGCTTGCGTACATCACATTTACCCTTCACCACAAACTGGCTCGTACATTCGGCCTTGGCAATAGACGCCGTGGCATACAGCACCACCGACACCAACATGCTGTCGCCGGCATAAAGAGTGGTACGGTCGGGCAATATGCGTGCAAACAACACATCTTTCGTTGCTGCCCGAAGAGGCAACACCATCAACATGAGCAGCAATGGAATAAGCAACCTTTTCATATTTCTATATCATTTATTGAGGTTTCGGATTTAACAAGGGCGGGCTGAAAGCCCAATATTCTTCATAGCCCAGGGCAAGCGAAGCGACACCCTGGGTATCGCGTGTTGAAGCAGTCGCGCCCTGTAAGGGCAAAAGTAAAAAGTTCTGTTACTTCTGCCCTTACAGGGCGTAACTTTTGCATTCATACCAACCCAGGGTGACGCTTTGCTTGCCCTGGGCTATGAAGAACATTGGGCCTTCAGCCCGCACTTGCCAAATCTGAAACTTCAGTTATTTTACGCATTTTCTACAACGGACGGTGTACTTTCATCTTCCGTTTCGAGGTCGGCAAGCCATGCGTCCGAGCTGGCATCGGAAGGCATGCGCCAGTCGCCACGCGGACTGAGCGAGCAACTGCCCACCTTGGGCCCATCGGGCAAGCACGAACGCTTGAACTGCTGGGTGAAGAAACGGCGGAAGAAGGTGCGCAACCATTTGAGAATAACCTCATTGGTGTACGCCGTGCCATTGCCTGTGCCGTCAAATGCACGACAGGCAAGATAATATATCTTTTGTGGACGGAAACCGAAGCGCAGCACATAATACAAGAAGAAGTCGTGCAGCTCGTAAGGACCGACAAGATCCTCTGTCACCTGCTTGATATTGCCGTTCTCGTCAGCCGGAATGAGTTCGGGGCTGATGGGGGTGTCTACTATGTCGAGCAGTGTGGTGCGGCTGGCCTCATCGGCCATGTTGCGTGCGGCCCAGCTCACGAGGTGCTTTACGAGCGTTTTGGGTATGGAGGCATTCACACCATACATGCTCATGTGGTCGCCATTATAGGTGGCCCACCCAAGTGCCAGTTCGCTCAAGTCGCCCGTACCGACCACAAAGCCGCCCATCTGTCCGGCAGCGTCCATCAATATCTGCGTACGTTCGCGCGCTTGCGAGTTTTCGTATGTCAGGTCGTGCACATTGATGTCGTGTCCCAAATCCATGAAGTGCTGTGTCACCGCGGGTGCTATGCTTATCTCGCGAATGGTCACACCGAGCTCCTTCATCAAGTTTGTGGCATTGGTATAGGTGCGGTCGGTTGTGCCAAACCCTGGCATGGTGATACCCACTATGCCACGGCGGTCGCGCTCCAAACGGTCGAAGGCATGCACTGCCACCAGCAGGGCCAGTGTGGAGTCGAGGCCGCCACTAATGCCTATCACCACCGTCTTGGCACGGGTGTGCTCTATACGACGTGCCAGTGCCTCGCTTTGTATGCAGATAATCTCCTCACAACGCTCGTCAAGTTCGTAGCCCTCGGGCACAAACGGGTGGGCGTCGATGGGACGTGTCAGTGTAAACGGTACATTGCTTGCATAGGGTTCGAGTTCTATATTGCGGTAGTTCTGCACCAGTTCGTTGTCGAAGGCATTGGCAAAAGTTGTGTTGGTGCGACGCTCGGCGCGCAGGCGCTCCACGTCAATTTCACTGCAAATGAGCTGTTCGCGCATGGCAAAACGTTCGGCCTGTGCCAGCAAAGTGCCATTTTCGGCTATAAAGGCACGACCGCTGAACACGAGGTCCTGTGTGCTTTCGCCATAACCACTGCCAGCATACACATAGCCAGCCAGCAGGCGGGCGCTCTGGCCGAGCACAAGGTTGCGCAGATACTGCGCCTTGCCTATGAGTTCGTTACTTGCGCTAAGGTTGAATATGATGTCGGCACCGGCCAGTGCCAAGTGGTTGCTGGGCGGCACAGGTGCCCAAAGGTCTTCACATATCTCAATACCGAAAGTGCAGTGTGTGGTGGAGAACACGAGGTTCTTGCTCATGGGCACCGTCTGACCGCAAAAGCGCAATTCCACACCATTGGCCAGCACTTGGGCTGAGGTGAACCAACGCTTTTCGTAAAATTCTTTGTAATTGGGTATATACGTTTTGGGCACAAGGCCATACACTTTGCCCCGTTGTATGACGGCAGCACAATTAAACAGCATGCTGTTATAGGCTATTGGCACACCCACCAAAGCCGTAACATTAAGGTTACGGCTGAACTCCATCAGTTTGAGCAGTGAAGCTTCTGCCTCGTCAAGCAACAACTGCTGCTGAAACAAATCCTGGCAGGTGTAAGCTGTGATGGCCAACTCGGGCAGGCACAATATCTCTACGCCCTGTCCCTCGGCCGATGCCATAAGGCTTTCAATCTGTTGGATATTAAAAGAACAATCGGCCACCTTCACCGAAGGAATGGCCGCCGCTACTTTGATAAAACCGTTTTGCATAATCAATATTTGATGCAAGAAAACGCCACATTTTGCCCTATCGTCACGCACATACGAAACGACAGGGCACAAAAAAAGGCTGTACCAGTGATGTGATGAAACTCCGAGCGAAATAAGATTTGAGCTCCAGCCAATCTCTGTAATCCGACCCTACGACAAGCGCATATCGGCACGCCATTGAATAACTGGTTGACTCGGTTTTCAAGTAATTATTGATGAGTATCCCAATCTAACCGGTACAGCCATATATTTTTCTGCAAGAGGCTGATTTCCTGCCTTTATACAGCGCGCTGCCTGATGAGCGCTCTGTTTTTATGTCTTATTGAATTTGATGCAAATATACAATCATCTGATATTACTGCCAAACGTTTGCACTCATTTTTTTGCCTGTCCCTCCAATTTACATGTTTTGCAGCAAAAGGTGGGTGTATGTCATTTTTTCTTGTTAAGTTTACCGCCAAATGCGGCACAAGCAAAAAGGCCCTTTTCTACCACCTGAGTAATCAGTATTTTTTAGAACCGCCCCATTACGAAACGCTTAAATTTGAAGCATGAAGACTCTCACTTTTCATATTGACTACCACACCCGCCACAATGAGCACCCCGAGCTGGTCTGTTCGATTGATGGTGGCGACATATTATATGTAGCGTTGCAGAGCAACGACCAAACGCACTGGACCGCCACGCTGCAAGTGGCTGATCAAAGCCAGCACATCAGATATGCCTACCAGATAGTGGCTGACGACGGCACACTGCTGCGCGTAGAGACCAACACCTGGCGGTTGTTTGCATTCAACCACCGCTCTGAGGTATGCTTTTGCGACGCCTGGGCCGACACGTGCTTGGGGCAGAACTATCACCGCGCGGCATTTGAACAATGCTTGATGTTGCCACGCGGCGGCGAAAAGATGCACCTTGAGTTGTTCACCTCGCCTTATTTGTTGCTGCTGCACACGCTGCCACCAGCTAATGGCATGAAGTGGGCCGTTGTGGGCAACACGCCCAACATGGGGGAATGGCAGCCACAGCAGGCACGCATCATGCAGCGCACTGACACCTACGAGTGGGCACTGCCGCTGACGCGTGAGGATTTTGAACAAGGCTTGGAGTATAAATATGTATTGGTGGACGCTAAAGACCCTGCACACGCACAGTGGGAGGAGGGCGGCAACCGCATCATCAGCCCCACCCCATGCAGCCTCAATGCCTCGATTGTGCGTCAGGACGAAAGGCCGCGCATGAGCTTGCCTCAATGGCGGGGAGCGGGGTGTGTCATTCCGGTGTTCTCGCTGCGCAGCAAGGGCAGCATGGGCATTGGCGACTTTGGCGACCTTGACACCATGATACGCTGGGGGGCCGATGTGGGCATGAAGGCTATTCAGCTGCTGCCCATCAACGATACCACACGCACGGGGTCGTGGCACGACTCTTACCCCTACAATGGCATTTCGGTGTTTGCCTTGCACCCTGCCTACCTCGACCTGCGCGAGTGGAAGGGGAGCAAGGCTTACAAGGTGTATAGTGCGCTTGGCACGGAGTTGAACGCTCTGCCTGAGGTGGACTATGAGAGGGCTTTTAAGCTGAAAATGGACTTTGCACACGCTTTATATAAAGAGGGTGGTGCAAAGGTGGTGGCTTCTGCGCCTTTCAAGAAGTTTTGCGATGACAATGCACATTGGTTGCCTGCCTACACTACTTTTTGCACGCTGCGCGACACTTACCACACGGCCGATTTTCGCTCATGGCCCGACGATGCGCCCAAAGCCGGTGAACTGGAGGCCTACACTGCCAAGCACCCCGATGTGGCCGACAGCCGCCTGTTCTACGCCTGGCTGCAATATTTGCTGCACCGGCAAATGCAACGGGCCCACAACACGGCACGCGAACTGGGGGTGATACTGAAGGGGGATATTCCCATCGGCATCAGCCGCGACAGTGTGCCGGCATGGGCCGACGGCCATTTGTTCCATTTTGACGGACAGGCGGGGGCACCGCCCGACGACTTTGCCGTGCATGGGCAGAACTGGGGATTCCCTACCTATAATTGGGAGGTAATGGCGCAAGACGGCTACCAGTGGTGGCGCAGCAGACTGAAGCACATGGAGCAGTACTTTGACGCTTACCGCATTGACCACGTGCTGGGCTTTTTCCGCATTTGGGAGGTGCCGTCGCAACATATTTACGGACTGTTGGGGCAGTTCCGCCCCGCCCTGCCCTATACCGAGGCCGAAATTCACGACTTCGGTTTTGGGGGCGACGTGCAGGCTCTGTGTGTGCCACGTGTGACGGCCGGAACCATGCAAAAGCTGATGACCGACACAGAGAATGCCAAACTGGCTGCCGACTATTTTACAAAGGACGGCGAATGGTATGTGCTGAAGGAGGCTTACCGCTCCCAGCGTGCCATCTGCCGCTTGCTGCCCGAGGGCAAAACGCGCCATACTTTGTTGCAGGTGGTGTGCGAGGTGTTATTCATACGCGATGCCACACACGCCCATCTGTTTCACCCACGCGTTGGAGCACAGCGCACTTGGCTTTTCGGTGCTTTGAGCGAGGCCGACCGCCAGGCTTTCAACCATCTGCACGACCACTTCTTTTACGAGCGCAACAACCAGTTTTGGGCTGACGAGGCCATGAAGAAGGTGCCGGCAGTCACACAGAGTGCCGACGCGCAGCACCCGGTGCTGCAACTTTATCCGCTCAACGGCAATGGCATGTTGCCATGTGCCGAGGACCTTGGCATGGTGCCGGCATCGGTTAAGGGTGTGCTTGAACGGCTCGAAATTCTGTCGCTCGAAATCCAGCGTATGCCCAAGGCTTATGGTGTGCGTTTTGGCAATCCGCTCGACAATCCTTATCTGTCGGTGGCCACCATTGCCACCCACGACATGCCGCCATTGCGCTTGTGGTGGCAGCAAAATGGCGAACAGTCACAGGCCTTTTGGCACGAAGCGCTGCACCACAATGGCGAGGCGCCCGCCGAAGCCACGCCTGAGGTGTGCGAGGAGGTGGTAAAATTGCACCTGCAATCGCCCTCAATGCTTTGCTTGTTGGGGTGGCAAGATTGGCTTGCCATATCACCCACGCTGCGCTGCAAGCACCCCGAGACGGAACAAATAAATGTGCCGGCCAACCCTGACCAATACTGGCAATACCGCATGCACCTCACGCTTGAGGAGTTGATACAGGCCACGGGCTTTAACGACAAGGTGCGCGCACTGATTGCGGCCTCAGGACGTTTGGATAATTAAAAACGCAAGTTACGGATTTAGCCCGCGCGGGCTGAAACATCGTGCAAGGCGAATGCAATCAAACTTGCCTGAATTGCTCAAGCATCAAACGCTAACACCAAACGCTACCACTAAGCGCTACTACTAAGCGCTACCTCTAATGGGGGCGACGCGTCTCGCGTCGGAGAATTTTTCAGCAGCCTCGTCTCGCGTCGGGATTTTAGGCAAAGGCACACAGGCAGGAGTGTAATTAGTGCTGTCTGCAAACCTTTATTTAATATATGTACATTGCATTTTTCCCGACGCGGGACGCGTCGCCCCCATTAGTGCTTGCGTTTTTTGCAGCTGTCATTGATTCAGCCCGCACTTATTAAAACCGAAACTTCAGACAACAACTACCATATATGACCATTGACGATGCACGGCTTATTGAGTTGCCACGTTTCAACGACCCTCGCGGCAATTTGTCGTTTGTAGAGCAACATAACCAGGTGCCTTTCAAGTTTGAACGCGTATACTGGATATACGATGTGCCAGGGGGCGAAAACCGCAGCGGACATGCCTACCACACTACCGAGGAACTTATCATTGCCATTTCGGGCAGCCTCGACGTGATTGTGGACGATGGCACAAACAAGCGCACTTTTACGCTTAACCGCTCGTACTACGGGCTTTACATACCCAAGGGACTTTGGCGCACGCTCACAAACTTCTCCACCAACTCGCTGGCACTCGAAATAGCCTCAACGCCTTACAACCGTGCCGACTATGTGGAGGATTACGGCACTTACAAACGAATGAAGCAACATGGAGAAATATAGTGTATTCGACTGCTCTATTGTAGAACTGAACCGACACCATTCTGACCGCAAAGGCAACCTTACCGTGGTGCAGAACGGCGACACGCTGCCTTTCGACGTGAAAAGGGTTTACTACCTTTACGACGTGCCGGGCGGCGAGGAACGTGGTGCACATGCCCACCGCACACTGAGCCAATTTATAGTGGCAGCATCAGGCTCGTTCACTGTCACACTCGACGACGGCCAATGCAAGCGGTCGTTTTTCCTCAACCGTCCCTACCAAGGGCTGTTAGTGCGCCCGGGATTGTGGCGAAGCATCACCGACTTTTCGTCGGGGGCGGTGTGCATGGTGCTGGCTTCGGACATTTACAAAAGCGAGGATTACATACGCAACTACAACGATTTTGTAGCATTCAGGCTCTCGCTCAACAATATTGAAACATTAAGTAGGTGTTCAAAATTATTTTTACATTGAAAGTGCATTATCGGGGCGCAGATGTTTCCTTCGGGCGAGAGAGCATAGCGGGCTATGTGACCGAGGCCGAAGGGAACAGATGCGTCTCGAGAATGTGCTTTCAATGTGAAAATGGCACCTACTGATTGTATAAAATAATTTTGAACACCTACTTATGATTAAACTATACGACTTGCAGCGCATCACCCACGAACACGCCGATGAGTACAAGGCCGCCATGGCCCGCGTGATTGACTCGGGGTGGTTTTTGCAGGGCGACGAGACGAAACAATTTGAACACGACTATGCCCGCTACATCGGTACACAACATTGTGTGGCGGTGGCCAACGGACTTGATGCGCTTTACCTCATACTGCGCGCCTATAAGGAGATGGGGGTGATGGCTGATGGCGACGAAATCATCGTGCCGGCTAACACCTACATTGCCACCATATTGGCTATTACACGCAACAATCTCAAACCTGTATTGGTGGAACCTACTTGGCACCATCTGGAACTTGACACCGACCGCGTGGGACAGGCCATCACACCGCGCACACGGGGCATCATGACGGTGCACCTGTACGGACGACTGGCGTGCAACGAGCAGTTGCTCGACATTTGCCGCCGCCACCACCTCAAACTGATGGAGGACAATGCACAAGCGCAGGGCTGTACCTTCAATGGCAAACGCACCGGTTCGTTGGGCGATGCCGCAGCGCACAGCTTTTACCCTGGCAAAAACATCGGGGCCATGGGCGATGCTGGGGCCGTCACTACCGACAATGCGGAACTTGCCGCCACCATTCGCGCCCTGGCCAACTATGGCAGCGAACGCAAATATGTGTTCAAATATGCGGGCATCAACAGCCGCATGAGCGAGATGGACGCTGCCGTGTTGCGCATCAAACTCAAATATCTTGACCACGACAATGCCCGCCGCCAGCAGTTGGCCGACTTTTACTACGGCCACATCAGCAATCCGCTCATCACGCTGCCCGAGCGTCTGCCCGATGCCCACAATGTGTACCACCAGTTTCCCATCTTCTGCAAGGAGCGCGACCAGTTGCAAACGTTTCTTGCGCAACAGGGTGTGCAAACGCTCATTCACTACCCTATCCCCCCGCACAAGCAGCAATGCTATTATGAGGCGTGGGGCCACAAGCTCTCATTGCCTGTAACGGAGCGCATTCATGCCGAGGAACTTTCTATCCCTATGAGTCCGGTGGTCTCTGCCGATGAGGCGCAACAAGTGGTTGATGTGCTCAATAAATGGCAAGGTACGTCACAAAATGCCATTTAATGGCGCATTAGTTGTTATCTTTTTGGTAATTTTGTGCATAAATACAGAACAATGCCGACTCACATGAAATACACCATATTCAACCGCCGCACAGAACTATTGCGCGTGCCCTTGGCCAAGGCCATGTTCTACGAAGCTTATGGCAACTACTGCTATGGGGTGTTTCCCAACAAACAGAAGGTGATGCTGCCCGTTGGCCTCGCCACTGTTGAGGAGATGCTGCACAAGCAGGCTGCCGAAACGGCACCAACCTTCCTGCGCATTGGCAAACGCTACATTGTCAATGCCGACATGATTGTGCAAGTTAACCTTACCAACCATAAGTTGGTACTCTCCGACTTTGAGCATGAGGGTAACTTTGCCCTGCCCATGTCGAAAGAGGCGCTTAAAACTATCAAACGACTTTACGAATACAATACTTTATGGAAATAGGCGAAAGCATCATTATTGGCCGCATGGGACAACAACCGCTACACCTGTCCGACGCCAGCATCGACCCGCAGCACGCCACACTTACGCGCACCTCGGCCGACTCGTATGTGATTGAAGACCACGACTCGGCCAAGGGGGTCTTTGTGTTTGGTCTGCGCATCATGCGCAAAACCATCAAGGCTGACACGCCTTTATTTTTAGGTTCTTTCAAGACATCGGTCAAGCAACTGCTTACCGATGCCTCGCGCATCAACCTGCAACAGGTGTGGAACGACTACGACAAGCAAAAGCGCAAGTGGGACCGCTACTCCATGTTGGTCAACTCCATTCGTATGCTCACCCCCATACTGACCATGCTCGTCACACAGATGGTGGGGCAAAACTGGCTGGTGTCGTGCATTGTGCTGCTGGCTGTCATGGCCATTGCCATCTTTGCTGGCGAAAAGGTGCTCGAAAAGAAGACCGTTGCTTTGGCCACCCTCAACGCACAGATGCAAACCACCTACGTTTGCCCGCACTGCCACAAATTTCTTGGCTTCGTCCCCTACTCCGTGCTAAGCGGCAAAAAGTATTGCCCTAATTGCGGCGTGCCGATTAAGTAACGCGCTGGCGGAGTTCTTTGTTAACGGGTTAACAACTTGTTTACTAATTTCGCCGACGCATAACTCACACATATCATGAACCCCAAACACATCATACTCACCCTGCTCCTCATGCTTTGCCCCATTGGCATGGCAGCACAGAGCACCATTACACGCAATAAGCCGAAACCGGCTGTAACGAAACCTAAACCTGCGGCAAAGCCAAAGGCTAAACCTGCTCCACGGCGCAATAGCACACATCATTCAAGCAGCACAAGCAGCACTGTCAATTTGTCGGCCGAGCTTAACAAACTCATCAACAACATGGTGTATGTATCGGGTGGCACTTTCACCATGGGAGGCACAAGTGAGCAAGGCAGTGATGCCGAGTCTATCGAAAAGCCTACCCACAACGTCACCCTCAGCAGCTACTACATTTGCAAGTACGAAGTGACGCAAGCCCTTTGGCGTGCCGTCATGGGCAGCAACCCTTCTAATTTCATAGGCGACAACTTGCCAGTAGAACAAGTGAGTTGGGACGACTGCCAAACTTTTATCAACCGCCTCAACAGTTACACGGGACGCAACTTCCGTCTGCCCACCGAGGCCGAATGGGAGTTTGCCGCACGCGGTGGCAACTACAGCCGTTACTACAAATACAGCGGCAGCAACGACATTGACGACGTGGCATGGTATGGTGACAACAGCGATCGCACCCATCCCGTGGGTACCAAGCATCCAAACGAACTTGGCCTTTATGACATGAGCGGCAATGTGTGGGAATGGTGCAGCGACTGGTACGGCTCATACAGTTCTTACTCGCAAAGCGACCCAACTGGGCCTAACAGTGGGTCTCGCCACGTGGAACGCGGTGGGGGCTGGTGCTTCATCGCCAAGGGCTGCCGCTCGTCGATCCGTTTCCCCGACTCGCCCGGCTTCCGCGACGACTACCTCGGGCTCCGCCTCGTCCTCTCCCAGTTATAATAGATCAAACGTACACACATCATGAACCCCAAACACATCATTCTCACCCTGCTCCTCATGCTTTGCCCCATTGGCATGGCAGCACAGAGCACCATTACACGCCACAAGCCGAAACCGGCTGTGACGAAACCTAAACCTGCGGCCAAACCGAAGGCCAAACCCGCACCACGGCGTAATAGCAGTACTACTGGTTTGTCGGCAGAGCTTAACAAGCTCATTAACAATATGGTGTATGTGTCGGGCGGCACTTTTATCATGGGAGGTGATGACAGTTCTGACCAAATGCCTACCCACAGCGTCACCCTCAGTAGCTACTATATCTGCAAGTATGAGGTAACGCAAGCCCTATGGCGAGCCGTCATGGGCAGTAATCCATCAAACTTCAAAGGTAACAATCTGCCCGTTGAAAATGTAAGTTGGTACGACTGCCAAACTTTTATCAAACGCCTCAACAGTTACACGGGACGCGACTTCCGTCTGCCTACCGAAGCAGAATGGGAGTTTGCCGCACGTGGCGGCAACTACAGCCGCCACTACAAATACAGCGGCAGCAACAACCTTGACGATGTGGCATGGTACATCGACAACAGTAATAAACGCCCCCACCCCGTGGGCACCAAGCAACCTAACGAACTCGGCCTGTACGACATGAGCGGCAATGTGGGTGAATGGTGCAGCGACTGGGATGGCTCATACAGTTCTTACTCACAAACAAACCCAACTGGACCTAACAGCGGCTCTTTCCGCGTGCACCGCGGAGGCTTTTGGCGCTACAACGCCAGGTACTGCCGCACGCCGGAACGCAACAGCAAAACCCCCGACTACTGCGTAAACTACCTCGGGCTCCGCCTCGTCCTCTCCCAGTTATAATAGATCAAACGTACACATCGTGAACCCAAAACACATCATTCTCACCCTGCTCCTCATGCTTTGCCCCTTTGGCATGGTAGCACAGAGCACCATTACGCGCCACAAGCCAAAGCCGACTGTAACGAAACAGAAACCTGCTGCAAAGCCAAAGGCAAGGCCGAAAGCCAAACCCAGACCTGCACCACGGCGCAATAGCACAAGCCATTCGAACAACACAAGCCACTCGGGCAGCACAAACAGCACGACTGGTTTGTCGGCCGAGCTCAACAAGCTCTTCAACAACATGATGTATGTGTCAGGTGGAGCTTTCACCATGGGGGCTACAAGCGAGCAAGGCAGTGATGCTTTTAACGACGAAAAGCCAACCCACAGCGTCACCCTCAGCAGCTATTATATCTGCAAATATGAGGTAACGCAAGCCCTTTGGCGCGCCGTTATGGGCAGCAACCCTTCTAAATTCAAAGGCGACAATCTTCCCGTTGAACAAGTGAGCTGGGACGATTGCCAAACCTTTATCAACCGTCTCAACAGTTACACTGGGCGTAACTTCCGTCTGCCCACCGAGGCCGAATGGGAGTTTGCCGCACGTGGTGGCAACTACAGCCGCCACTACAAATACAGCGGCAGCAATTACATTGGCGACGTGGCATGGTATGGTGATTTCAGCGACGACAAACGCACTCACCCTGTTGGCACCAAGCAACCCAACGAGCTCGGTCTGTACGACATGAGCGGCAATGTATATGAATGGTGCAGCGACTGGTACGGCTCGTATAGTTCTTACTCGCAAAGCAACCCAACAGGGCCTAACAGTGGGTCTTTCCGTGTGATACGCGGTGGCAGCTGGATCATCATCGCCAGGGGCTGCCGCTCGTCGATCCGTGGCAACAATGAGCCCGGCAACCGCGACTGTGGCCTCGGGCTCCGCCTCGTTCTCTCCCAGTTATAATATCCTTGTTAAAAAAAGAGCCTGAAGCAAAAACACGACAAAAGGAGGCGACGGGAGGAGCCGACAATGTCGTGTTTTTGCTTCGAGCAATAAATTGATACCGCCTGTGACGACATTTACAACAAAAACATATACGACAAAAGTCATATTGAAGTTTCGGATTTGGGTTCGCACGGCCTGAAAAGCGCTGCGAAAAAACGCAAGCACTAATGGGGGCGACGCGTCTCGCGTCGGGAACAGAGAATAGAGAAAGGAGCTAAATACAAACGCTGCTACTGCCAATAATAGCAGCATATTTTCCCGACGCGAGACGCGTCGCCCCCATTAGTGCTTGCGTTCGGTGCTTTTGGCCTTTTATTGACATCATCGGCTGCGGCTCAGCAATTCAAGCAAGCTTGATTGCATTCGTCTTGCACGATGATTCAGTCCGTACCCGTCTAAATCCAAAACTTAAGGTCATATTCCACAACTAACACCTTCCACCTCACCATGCGCCAACTGCTACTTTTACTCTGCATACTGCTTCCCAACCTGCTACCTGCCCGCACCATCTACGTGGTGTCGGTGGGCATAGCCAAATACCAATACATCAACCCCTTGCGGCAAACCGAGAATGATGCAACCGACATGGCGGCGCTCTACCGCACACACACTACGCACGTCACACTGCTGACGGGGAAAAATGCCACACGGCAGAGCATCTGCACGACACTGAAAAATGTCTTTGCACAAGCGGAGGCCGACGACGTGGTGGTGTTCTTCTTCAGCGGACACGGCAGCAAAGGCGGATTGTGCGCCTACGACACACGAGGGGCGTCTACCTGCATCAGCTATGACGAGATAGCCAAAATCATTAAAGGTTGCCGTGCCAACAACAAACTGCTGTTTATTGATGCTTGCTATGCCGGCGGCCTGCGCCACGACAGCAACGCTGCCGCCTCCGCACAAAGTTCGTTTGACAAAACCGAGGGGGTGATGCTGTTTCTCTCGTCGCGCACCAGCGAAACCTCGCGCGAAAATCCATACGGACGCAACGGGCAGTTTACGCGCTACCTGCTGCGCGGCTTGAAAGGCGGAGCCGACAATAACCGCAACCGCATTGTGGAGGCGAAAGAACTCTTTGATTTTGTGGCAGTCAACGTGGCCAAGGCTACCAAGGGCAAGCAGCACCCTGTGATGTGGGGACGCTTTGACAACAACATGCACGTAATGAATTGGAAGCCCAAAAGGTAGGGTGTTCAAAAATGGCATCAAAAATGAGAGCGTTTGAGGGATTTCTATTCGTTGTTATTGCAGTTCGATGAAAAGTAAACAGGCGAACGGACTCAAGCACCCAACGCTACCTCTAATGGGGGCGACGCGTCTCGCGTCGGGAAAAGATGCAGCTATTATTTAGTAGCGTTTGTATTTTCCTCCTTTCTCTATCCCGACGCGAGACGCGTCGCCCCCATTAGTGCTTGCGTTTTTCGGCAGCACATTTTTGGCAAATAAAAATGACCCCAAAAACGGTCTCGCTTTTGATGCCAATGTTGAGCACCCTGCCCCAAAGGTGATTTCGTCACGCCAAACACGTATTTCATACTTTGAAACGCCATAACCATTGGCAACAGGCTACAAAGCGCCTATCTTTGCATCATAAACATCTAAAACAACCAAGCCATGTATAACAACAACGACACCATCACACAGGGACGCAACAAAGACCAAAAGCAAAGCAATGATAAGAAACTGCACTTCAAAAGTATGGCAGCCTCCTCATTTGTAGGTGCCATGACTGGCGCAGGTGCCATGTGGGCAGGCGAAGCCTTTGCCAACGAGCAAAATAATGAGGCTGCCACCGATACCGCTGCCGCCGAAGCTGCAGGAGTACAAACCATTGCGCAGCCCAACGAGCAGGAAGTTACAGCCGACACGCTGGCCGCTGAAAGCAAAACACAAGCACAGCACGAGGCCAGCGCCACACCAAAGGCCGATGCCACAACACACAACGCTCACAGCAGCCACACCACACACCACGATGAGCCGCATCTCACTCCGGCCACTCACACGCAAGGATATGCCGCACAGCACGACATTCAAATTGAAAGTGTCGAAACCATGACAACCGACGACGGACGCACCGTCACCATGGCCATCGGCACCGTGGACAGCCACATGGCGGCCTTCAAAATGGACGACAACAACCGGGTGGTGGCCTCGTTTGTCGACACCAACGACAACGGCGAGGTGGACGACAATGAAGTGATCGACCTGCGCGGCGAAAACATGACGCTGAACACGCTCACCAATGGCAACAACAATGTACAAATGGCGGCCGACGACACCGAGTCGCCCGAAATTCACGTCATTGCCGTACAAAACGATGTAGACCTTAACGGCCACACCGTGGACGTGGCTCACGTGAGCGTGGGTGACGAACACATTGCCTTGGTAGACGTTACACAAAACGGCGAGGTGGACATCATGATGGGCGACAGCAACCACGATGGTCAAATAGACGACAGCGAACTGCACGACATATCTGACAGCCACATGCCCATGCCGTCGGCTGACGATGTGGAGGGGGGCTACGGACAGATGGCACAGTCTGACACCGACCTGCCCGACTACTCCAACGATGCCGATATCACACTATACGACGCATAATGACGAACTAACAAGCGTATGAACATTACACTTAAATGTCCCGCCTGCGGCGCACTGATAAGCGCGGCCAGCATGGCGGGCATTGAACAAAAAACGGCCGAATGCCCCACCTGCCACACCAAGCAACGGTTAGGCGCCTACCTGCCCAAACTGTCGTTGGCTGTTGGCAGCCACACCTACCAGCTGCATTTTGGCAAGCAATGGGTGGGCCGCCTTAAGCAGGGTAATGATGCCGAAATACAAATACCCGACGACACACGCTACATGAGCCGGCACCATGCCATTATCAATGTGCAATGCACCGCCACCGGACTGCGCTGCACCCTCGAGGAGCATGGCAAGAACCCTACCCTGCTGCAAGGCATCGAACTGTGTGAGGACGACATTGTCTACCTCTACGCCAACGACTGCCTCACACTGGGCGAACAACAAATGTACGTAGCTAACGATTTTGCAAAATGAGCCAAAAGCCCTTAACTATATCGACTCCACAAGGTTTTAGCGAACTAGGACAGAAACCTAACCAGGAGGACGCGCTTTACCCTGCCCTTGGCCATGCCACCAGCACCACACACGTTTTTGTGGTGTGCGACGGCATGGGCGGACATGCGCATGGCGAGGTGGCGAGCAGCTGTGTGGCGCAAGCCATTGGCCAACACACCACGCTGCCCGAACCATGCTCCACGCAACAAATGGAACAGCACTTCAACGAGGGGTTAGCCGAAGCCTATCGTCAACTTGACACACTCGACAAACAGTTTGACGACAGCAGCGGAGGCAAGGCCACAATGGGCACCACGCTTACATTCCTGGCCATTTGCACCGATGGCATACTGTTGGCGCACATTGGCGACAGCCGCATTTACCAATTCAGACAAGGCAAGGGTGTGGTATACCAAACACGCGACCACTCGCTTGTCAACGACTTGATAGCGGCGGGCGAGCTGACCGAAGCCGAGGCACGCACTTGTCCACAACGCAACGTCATCACAAGGGCTGTGCAACCTCATCAGCCTACCAGGTCCAAGGCCACGTTCAAAGTCATACCTTACTACCATGTGGCACCTGGCGATGTATTCATGCTCTGCTGCGACGGCATTGTCGAGCAGCTCGATAACAATGATTTGCAACAAATAATGCTTGCCAATCAGCCACTTGGCCAACGCATCGACGCACTCAAACAGACCTGTCGCACACGCGGTACACGCGACAACCACTCATGTTGGGCGTTTGAGGTTGAAAAGGTTGAACATACGAAGTTGCAACCCGCCCACCAACCCGAAACAGACGAGGAACGCTTCACCCCCAACGCGCAACTGGCAAAGCAGCCTTCTGCTCCTACCAAACACACTTGGCCTTTAGTAGCCATATTAGTGTGCATCATCTTGCTCTGTTTCGGCGCAGGCTATATGCTTTGGCACAAGCCCCAACAAACTACCGACGCACCGGCTGCCACCATGCCACAAAAGGTGGGACAAAAGGTGGAACAAACCACCGAACCAACCGACAGCAACTACTCTGATGCCACACAAGGCACCATCACACGACATCATAAATAAATCCGTTAACGGGTTGACTGGTTGACAGGTAAGTTTGTTCTGCACAACTTATTGTGTCAAGAACAAAAAGACAAGGAACATAAAAGACACGACTAACTTACCCGTTAACTCGTCACCCCGTTCCCCCGTCAACAAAACAGTCAACCCACTAAATAAATACAGACGCACCATACTATGACCGACAATTCCACCCCCCGCGAGGGGTTGCTTGCCATTGGCACCACTCTTGCCAATGGCAAATACCGTATAGAAAAATACCTGGCATCGGGCGGCTTTGGCAATACCTACATGGCCATCGACACTGCCTTTGACGAAAGAGTTGCCATCAAGGAACTCTTTATTAAAGGCGTGTGCGGCCGCATGGACAATGCAACCGACATCTCCATCAGCCTTACCGAGAACCAGCGCACATTCAATGCACAACGCGAAAAGTTCCGCAAGGAGGCACGCCGTCTACGCAAACTCGAAAACAAGCACATTGTACGGGTGCACGACTTGTTCGACGAGAACGGCACCACCTATTATGTAATGGACTTTATCGAAGGCGAAAGTCTGTCTACCCGTCTCAAACGCACCCACCAGCCAATGACAGAGGTCGAAGTGCTGCCCATTCTGGCCCAAGTGCTTGATGCGCTCGAAACGGTTCACAACGAGGGCATTTGGCACCTCGACCTCAAGCCTGCCAACATCATGGTTGACGACAAAGACAACGTGCAACTCATTGACTTTGGTGCGAGCAAACAGCTGCGCAATGCCGACGGCAACTCTCTCTCCACTTCATCGGCCCTGGCTTGCACTCCTGGCTATGCCACGTCCGAACAAATGGAACAGAACATCGAAAAGTTTGGTCCGTGGACAGATCTCTACGCGCTCGGTGCCACACTTTACCACTTGCTCACACTGCAACAACCGCCCTCGCCATCAGACATTGACGAGGACGCCACAGAGGCTCTGAAATTGCCTGCCGCCGTAAGCAAAAAGACTGCCGACCTCATCAAATGGCTCATGAAACCGAACCGCAAGATGCGTCCGCAATGCGTGGCCGACGTCAAACAGTTCCTGGCCGAAACGCCAACAAAGCCGCAACCCAAACCACAATCCAAGCCGCAACCTTCAAAGTCTGCTACCAAGACGGCCGATGATGATGGCGACACCATTTTGAAAGGCGGTAAAAGTACCAAGGCCTCCACACAGACCAACGGTCGCAATACAACATCTACAACAGAGCGCAAAGGCAAATCAAACCAAACCGTCATCATAGGCAGTATTCTGGCCCTCGTCATTGTGGGAGCATTTGGTTACGGCATGTGGCACGACCGAAGTGAGGCCCAAGACGCATCGGTGGCTGTTGACAGTGACAGTGTGGCAGCAGAAGTGGTGCAAAAATCGGTAACCAATCTGATGGTGTCAGTAAACGCTGGTCCAAAGAATATGCGCAACTATGCCTATACCGGCAGCATAGCCGACACGATTGGTGCACTACCGCAGGGCTTTGGTACGGCCAAATATGAAAAATATGGCAGCATTCCTGCCGCCACCTATTCAGGTCACTTTACCAATGGCTTGTGCAACGACCAAACGGGCGATGCCACGCTGAAGTTTGATAATGGCGATACGTATAAAGGTACCTTTAACAATGGCTACTACGAGCAAGGCACCTACACCTTGAAGGACGGTTCATATTTCACAGGCACATTCAAAGAGGGCAATCCCTACAAAGGTAAATGGTACAACAGCGACGGCTCGTTCTCTGAAGAAATAGGCAAGTAAATATTGCTGTCCATGAAATCGTGAATATCCGAACAGTCTCAAGCGCAAAGTGTTAGTACCGAACGCTACAATAAAATGCTACCATAAAGCGCAAGCACAAAACGCTAACACAAAACGCTAACACAAAACGCTAACACAAGGCGCTAACACAAAACGCTACCTCTAATGGGGGCGACGCGTCTCGCGTCGGGAAAAAAGAAAGCAATAAGCAACTCTAAGCGGAACTTAGTAAATGCTGACTCCTCTCTCCTCGCCCGACGCGGGACGCGTCGCCCCCATTAGTGGTAGCGTTTTGTGGTAGCGTTTTGCAGTTATTGCTGTCCAGTAAAAGTCTAAAGCACATTGTAATAATGCTTTTCCTGACTTCATCACTTTTTTGCGCCATTACATAGTGCGTATTGGAAATCAACGAGTTA
>ENA-UERK01000872-UERK01000872.1-human-gut-metagenome-genome-assembly--contig:-NODE-872-length-24334-cov-4.895535_pt1 | contig 24334 bp, 24 predicted proteins | sample MGYA00242957_ERZ507957 | MGnify/ENA primary metagenome ERZ507957 (study PRJEB26167, sample SAMN06115538) | human gut metagenome | host: Homo sapiens | place: China:Heilongjiang | collected 2015-11-06...
CCTCCACAATGATGTGGCCTGCATGGCCGAGAAGCCAGTTGCAGACTTCACCGTGCTCGCGCTTTCGCGTGGCGGCGGAAAGACGAAGCATCTCCGCAAGTTCCGACCGGAGCTTTTCGTAGCGTTTCGAGAAACGATACCGCCGAAACCTCACAATTAGCTAGCTAAGTTTCCATTATCAAAAGAGCTGTACGTATCTTGACGATCAGCTAAGGATGAGGCGGAAGAAGATGCGGGGAAAACGTCACGCCCGGGCCGTGTGTCCGGCATGGCAAGTTCCTTCTTCTTGCGGTAGCATAGGCGCGGCCGGCAGAGCCTTGAAAAGGGGCGAAAAGCCGACCTGTTCCCAATCTTCAAACAGTCTCCCTCCTGGCGGTGCGCCGTGAAAAAGGCCTTTCTTCAGCTTCACATCTCCATTCTTCTGGCCGGCTGGACCGGCGTCTTCGGCAAGCTCATGATGCTCTCGCCCGGCCTCATCGTCTTCTGGCGCATCGTGATTACGGGCGGCTGCCTGTGGCTCTGGGCCTGGCTGACGAAGCGCCTTGAGAAGGTGACGCCGCGCGACAGGATCGCGATCATGGGCGTGGGCGCGCTTCTCGCCGTGCAGTGGACGCTCTTCTATGCCTCGATCAAGGCCTCGAACGTGAGCATCGGCGTCGTGGCCTTCTCGTCGATCGGCTTTTTCACAGCGCTCATCGAGCCGCTGATGAACAGGGCCCGCATCTCGCTGCGCGAGATGCTTTTCTCGCTCGTGACGATCTTCGGCATCTCGCTCATCTTCCACTTCGACGCGCAGTACCGCCTCGGCATTGCTCTCGGCCTCGTGGGCGCCGCAGCGGCGGCGCTTCTGGCCGTCTACTTCAAGCGCTACCGAGCCAAGTACTCGAGCGTCACCGTCATGAGCTGGCAGCTACTCGGCGGCTTCGCCTTCTCCTGCGTTGCGATCCCCATCTACGTCTCGCTCATGCCGCCCGAGCCCTTCATCCCGACCTGGCCCGACACGCTCTATCTGCCGATCTTCGCGATCTTCTGCACGCTCTTCATGTACATCCTGCAGATCCAGTCGCTCGAGCATATCTCGGCCTTCACGGTCAACCTCTCCTACAACCTCGAGCCGATCTACTCGATCATCCTCGCCATGGTCATCTTCGGCGAGGCCCGCGACCTCGGTCCTTCCTTCTACGCAGGCATCGGACTCATCGCACTATCCGTGGCGCTGCAAACCAGTTCGGTCGTGCGCGGCAGGAAGCGCCAGAAGCGCATCGAGGCCCGAAAGGCCGCCGAGTCCGCGAAGGCCGGAAAGACTGAAAACTCTTGAGACAAAGTCGTTTGCGGTTTTTTCCCGTTCGCACGCGGGCGGTGGCACGATTCTGCGTGTTCCTTTTTCACATCAGGAAAGCCCATGACCCACATTCTCAAGAGACTGGCCGCGACCGCCTGCATGACGCTCACGCTTGGCATCGCCTTCGCCGGCCAGCCCCTCAAGATCGAATCCATCACCTACGAGCCGCAGGCGAACGTCAACGGCGAGCAACTTCTGCTCAACGGTGCGGGCCTTCGCACGAAAATCTTCTTCAAGGTCTACACGGCAGGGCTCTACCTGAAGGCGCCCGCCCGCAGGAACACCGAGGTCATGGCCCAGAACAGCGCTGCCCGCGTTCGTCTCGGCCTGCTGCGCGACGTCTCCTGCGCGAGCTTCATCGACTCGCTCAACGACGGCATCAAGGCGAACCTCCAGCCTGCCAAGGAAAAGGCGATTTCCGCCGGACTTGAGGCCCTGCGCAGCCTCATGAGGTCGATCGGCGACGTGAAAACGGGCGACATCATCGACTTCGACTATTCGCCCGACAAGGGCACCACGGTCCATCTGAATGACAAGCCCGTGGGCGAGCCCATCGGCGGCCGCGCGCTCTACAACGCCGTGCTCGCCATCTGGCTTGGCGACAATGCCATCGACGACGGCCTCAAGAAGAAGCTTTTGAAATCAGGCGACTGAATGCCCTGAAAAATACAACGGCCCGGAACCGCAAGGTTTCGGGCCGTCATTTCATTGAAGGACTGCGGGTCATTCGCCCCTGAGCTTCCTCAGGAAGCGCTTGGCGGTGCCGCACGCATAGCCGAGCGCATAGAAGCGCTCGCCCATCGCGTGGATGATGGCCTCGACGTCGGGCAGCGGAAGCTTGTCGGCGATGTAGCCGCGAAGCTCCTCACGAAGAACGTCCTCGGCGGGACGGTTTCGCATTTCGGAGACGGCACGAAGCGTGCGCATGGCCTCGGGGGAAAGACGCCCCATGATCTCGCGGGTGACGTCGGGAGCGTGCTCTTCAAGCGGACTGCGCGCCATGGCTAACCTCAGGCGAATTCGGGCGGAACGCCCGTGAAGACCTGCGCCCACATGCCTGCGACCTGCGCCAGCGCCTGACGGGCCGCGGGCGTGTCGAGGCCGCCGCGCTCGACGATCTCGCGCGCGAGGTTGTCGGCGTCGTCGGCAAAGAGCGCGGCCGCATGCGTGATCACCTGACGGGGCGAATGGCCGTGATAGTCGAGCGTCTCGGCCAGATAGTCGGCGAGACCGCCGTTGCCGTGCCACTCGGAGTCGGCCTCATAGTGAGGATTCTCGCCCGAAAAGGCGTTGACGAGCCAGCGCACGAGCTTGCTCTTGGCCTCCTCATACTCCTCGTCGCTCATCATGCCCGCGGCGCGCTGAGCGGCGCGAAGCGTCATGTTGCGGACGGCCTTCGCGAAGATCTCGCCCGTCACCTCGACGCTCAGAAGATTGGGCAGACGCTCCGCCCTGGAACTGAAGTCCTTGCAGCATCCTGCGCTGCAGTTCGATCCGCAACCGGCCATGTCCCGTCTCCGATCGTTCAGTTGAGTTTGTCGGCCCTGCGGCCGGTGAAGCGCAGCGTCCAGAGCGCGGCGGTCGAATTCACGGTCTCGGAGAGCTTCTCGGGCGTCATCTCATCGGCCTTCGTCAGCGTGCGGACCATGTCGTAAATGCCGTGCAGGAAGGTGCGGCACACGTAGACCATGACGGCGCGCGGATTGGCACTGTCGATCTCCTCGGGGAGCTCGTCCTCGGCATAGTCGGGAAGCTTGCGCAGCTCCTCGACGAGCGCGGGACCGACGAGCGGAAGCGCGCTCGTGAAGCCGGGATTCTCACCCATGAGCGTGCGGGCGAGGTGACGCGCAATGGCATCGTCCTCCTCGGTTGCCTGGTCGGGCGTGATGGCCTTCGTGGCAACGCGGTGCATGCGGCGGAGCACGTCCCAGATGCAACCGACCAGCAGCTGTTCGAGCACGTTCTCGTCAAGAACGACAGCCTCGACCTTTTCCTCGCCCTGCTCCGGGGCCTGCTCCTCGATCTTCTTTTCGTCCGTCATTCCGTCTTGTCTCCTTCGCTGTCATCCGCCGCGCCTTCCGCGTCCTCCTCTTCGGGGGCAATGCCGAGGATCATCTCAGCCCAGGTGGCGAAGTGGGCGGAGAAGAGTTCGTCATGAAGGACGCCGTTCAGAATGGTCTGCATGTCCGTCGTCTCGTGGGCATCGGCCCAGTACTCTGCGATGGCGGCGGCCTCCTGGAAGCAGGTCATGACGGCGAGCACAAGGAGACTCTCGTCATCGGCGAAGGTCCTGCGGTCCTCCTCGGGCATGTTTTCAAGCATGTCGGAAAGAAGCGGACGAAGGGCGGCGCCCCGCGCGGCGGGATCCCAGCCCTCGGGAAGCTCGAGCGAGTCGGTGTGCCCCATGAAGATCGAGGCGACGCCGAAGACGATCCTGGAGAAGTCATTGGGATCGCCCTGCTCATTCAGCATGACGGCGATCGCATCACGTCCGGTGTACATCAGGATCTCGGCGAGAACGGCGGAATCGCCGATCGAAGGAAGCGCCACGACGGCGCCGCTCGTATTCTGTTCGGTCATAGGAAATTTCATCCTTTGGGGCCATCATGCAGGGGTGCCGCGGCTCTTGTGAAAACATGCCGACATTATACAGAGCGAAGGCCCCGCACCCGCTTCAGGAGTACGAAACGGCATGCGGTGCAGGTGATGATGGAGGTGCGACGGAAAAGGCGCCCGCGGACGAATCCTGCGGGCGCCTTCGGAAGGTGCTTCAAAGGACGGCTCAGGCCTTGGGCGGGAGCTGGGCCTTGGCGCCGTCGACGATCTTCATCGCCGAGGCGATCATGCCGGAGATGTCGCCGAGGTTGCCCGGGACGATGAGCGTGTTGTTGGTCTTCGCGAGCTGCGAGAAGGCCTCGACGTACTTTTCGGCGACCTGCAGGTTGACGGCGTTCATGCCGCCTTCGGCCTGCGTGGCGGCGGCAACGCGGCGAAGGGCCTCGGCCGTTGCCGTGGCAAGGGCGAGCGTGGCGGCCGCCTGGCCTTCGGCCTTGTTGATCTCGGCCTGCTTTTCACCCTCGGACTGGGCGATGGCGGCCTCGCGGGCGCCGGTAGCGAGGTTGATCTGCTCGAGCTTGCGGCCTTCGGATGCGGCGACGACGGCGCGCTTTTCGCGCTCGGCCGTGATCTGCTGCTGCATGGCCTGCAGGATGACGGCGGGCGGCGTCAGGTCCTTGATCTCGTAGCGGAGCACCTTGACGCCCCAGTTGAGGGCCGCCTCGTCAATCGCGGAGACGACGGACTTGTTGATGAGATCGCGCTCCTCGAAGGTCTTGTCGAGCTCCATCCTGCCGACGACGGAGCGAAGCGTCGTCTGGGCGAGCTGCGTGATGGCGACGACGTAGTTGGACGTGCCGTAGGAGGCGCGCTGCGGGTCGGTCACTTGGAAGAAGAGGACGCCGTCGACCGTGAGCTGGGTATTGTCGCGCGTGATGCAGACCTGGCTCGGCGTGTCGAGCGGGATCTCCTTGAGGGAGTGGCGGTAGGCGACGCGGTCGATGAAGGGAATGATGAAGTTGAGGCCCGGCGTGAGCACGGCGTGGAACTTGCCGAGGCGCTCGACCACCCACGCGGTCTGCTGGGGCACGACCTTGACGGACTGGAACGCAAAGAGCACCGCCACGACGACGAGCACGAGCGTAAAGATGAGAAAGCCGCTGACGTTCATTTTTTCAATGACTCCGTATGACGTGTGAAATGGGCGTCGCCTCTACTTGAGGGCGGCGGAACGAAGGACGAGGCGAGTACCGTCGACGCGGGCGATGATCCAGGTGCCCGGCGTGAGATCGCCCTCTTCGGCGCAGGCGATCCAGGGCGCGCCGCGGTACTGCACGACGGCGGTGCCGCCCGTGCCCACTGATTCGACTCGGATGCGCTCGCCCTCGTCAAGATTCATGAGACGATCGGCCTGCGGATTCTTCCTGCGGCGCAGGAGATGCGCAAGCGCGCAGCCGATGACGGTCACGAGGGCGCAGACCGCGAACTGCCAGCTCGCCGAGAGGCCAAGCCAGCTCGCGGCGCCCGCGGCCGCGCACGCCAACGTGACGGCCAGAAGATAGACCGTGCCCGTCACCATCTCGACGGCGGCGACGATCAGCGCCAGTATGAACCAGAGAACCGTACCTGATATGAACAACGTTCCTGCCTCCGCAAGCGCCCCTGATCCGCCGCAGGAACCGCCCTGCGGGCCACAGAGGCCGTACCAGAACACTCTAGCACAGCGGCGAACGGCGGCACTCCTAGGTTTTCACGCACTTACGAAACGACAATCGGGAAGACAAAAAGACCGGCGCCCGCATTCCTCCGAAGAGAACTGCGGGCGCCGGTCCTCACTCAACTGCAGAAGTCGTGAAAACTATTCTCCGTGCGTACGGTCTCGAATCGCATCCAGTCCTGTCGCCGCGGCAAAGGCAGCGATCGCCGCCGCAAAGCTCGCCTGCGGCGCGAGAAGACCGAGAACGGGCGCCGCAAGAAAGAATGCGGAGACCGAAAGACCTGCGGTTGAGGCGGCTCTGAGCGCCGTGCGCGTCCTTGCAGCTGCATGCTTCGTCATGTTGCCCTTCCCTGCGCCCGAAAGGCGCCTGTGATTCGTGTGGTCCTGCCCGTTCGCACCTGCGAATGGTTCTCATTCGTGTTAATGATAATCATTCTCGTGGCACATGTCAAGCACGGACGTGAAAACATCTCGGGCACACGCGATTCGAAGGGACCAGACAAAAGCCCCCGGCGCCTTTCGGAGCCGGGGGCTTTGTTCGGACTAGCGTCTCAGCGCGTCAATTACTTGACGGCGAGGCGACGCCACGTGTCGACGACGGTGTCGGGGTTGAGCGAGATGGACTCGATGCCCTGTTCCATCAGCCAGGCGGCGAAGTCGGCGTGGTCGGAAGGACCCTGGCCGCAGATGCCGACGTACTTGCCGCGTTCGCGGCAGGCCTTGATGGCCATGGCGAGGAGCGCCTTGACGGCCGGATCGCGTTCGTCGAAGGACGCGGCGACGAGGCCGGAGTCTCGGTCGAGACCGAGGGCGAGCTGCGTCATGTCGTTCGAGCCGATGGAGAAGCCGTCGAAGTACTCGAGGAACTGGTCGGCGAGGACGGCGTTGGACGGGATTTCGCACATCATGTTGAGGCGAAGGCCGTTGACGCCGCGCTTGAGGCCGTACTGTTCCATGATTTCGTTGACGCGCTTGGCTTCATTGAGCGTACGCACGAACGGAATCATCAGTTCGACGTTGGTGAGGCCCATTTCGTCGCGCACGAACTTCATGGCGCGGCATTCCATCGCGAAGCATTCGGCGAACTGGTTCGAGATGTAGCGGGAGGCGCCGCGGAAGCCAAGCATCGGATTTTCTTCATCCGGCTCGTAGAGGGCGCCGCCGATGAGCTTGCGGTACTCGTTAGACTTGAAGTCGGACATGCGGACGATGACCTTCTTCGGGTAGAAGGCGGCGGCAATCGTGGCCACGCCTTCGGCGATGCGCTTCTCGAAGAATTCCTTCGGGCTGGCATAGCCGGCGGAGAGGCGTTCGGCGGCGTCGCGCAATTCGCTCGGGACGTTCGGGTACTCAAGAACAACCTTCGGGTGGATGCCGATGTTGTTGTTGATGATGAACTCAAGGCGGGCAAGGCCGACGCCCTTGTTCGGGATGGCCTGGAACTCGAAGGCGAGCTGCGGGTTGCCGACGTTCATCATGACCTTGACCGGGATTTCCGGGAGGGCGCCGCGCTGGACTTCCTCAACGGCCACTTCCTGGATGCCTTCGTAGATGTTGCCCGTGTCGCCTTCGGCGCAGGACACCGTCACTTCGTCGTTTTCGCAGAGGCGTTCCGTGGCGTCGCCGCAGCCGACGACGGCCGGGATGCCGAGTTCGCGGGCGATGATGGCCGCGTGGCAGGTACGACCGCCGCGGTTCGTCACGATGGCGGAGGCCTTCTTCATCACCGGTTCCCAGTTGGGGTCGGTCATGTCCGTGACGAGAACGTCGCCGGCCTGAACGCGATCCATTTCAGCGGCGCTGTCGACGATGCGGACCGGGCCCGTGCCGATCTTCTGGCCGATGGCGCGGCCCTGACAGAGCAGGCGGCCCTTGGACTTGAGCGTGTAGCGGAGCTGCACGTCGGCCTTGTTCTGCTGGGACTTCACCGTTTCAGGACGGGCCTGAAGGATGTAGATCTTGCCGTCGTTGCCGTCCTTGCCCCACTCGATGTCCATCGGACGACCGTAGTGCTTTTCAATGATGCGGGCGAAGCGGGCCAGTTCGATCACATCTTCGTCGGTGATGGCGAACTTGCGGCGGTCTTCGGCCGGGACATCGACCGTGCGGACCGTGCGGCCGACGGACTTGTCGGATTCGAACTCCATCTTGATGAGCTTGGAGCCGAGCGTCTTGCGGATGATCGGATACTTGCCGGCATCAAGGATGGGCTTGTGGACGTAGAACTCGTCGGGATTCACGGCGCCCTGAACCACGGTTTCGCCGAGGCCGTAGGAGGCGGTGATGAAGACCACCTGGTCGAAGCCGGATTCGGTGTCGAGCGTGAACATCACGCCGGCGGCGCCGCGGTCGGAGCGGCACATGCGCTGCACGCCGGCGGACAGGGCGACTTCAGCGTGCGTGAAGCCCTTGTGGACGCGGTAGGAGATGGCGCGGTCGTTGTAGAGGGAGGCGAAGACCTCCTTCATGTGCTTGAAGACGGCGTCGATGCCGACGACGTTGAGCACCGTTTCCTGCTGACCGGCGAAGGAGGCGTCGGGAAGGTCTTCAGCCGTGGCGGAAGAGCGAACGGCAACGGAGATTTCCTCCTGACCGTCCTTGAGCCATTCGTAGAATTCGCGGATTTCCTTTTCGAGCTCGGCCGGGAACGGAGCGGCTTCAATCCAGCCGCGGATCTCGGCGCCGGCAGCGGCGAGCGCCTTGACGTCGTCGACGTCAAGGGTGGTGAGACGCTGAGCAATGCGCTCCTCGAGACCGCCTTCCTTCAGGAAGAGGCGGAAGGCTTCGGCCGTGGTGGCGAAACCGTCCGGCACGCGGATGCCGGCGCTCGTGAGCTGGCTGAGCAGTTCGCCGAGCGAAGCGTTCTTGCCGCCGACGCGATCAACGTCGGTCATGCGAAGCGGACTAAAGGGGAAAACGTAACGCCCCTGTACCATGCTTATCCTCTTAAGCCCCAAGAACCGGGGCGGTGGTTCAATTGTGGGGGATTTTACCCGTTCAGAGCGCTTTATGCGCCGGAAAATGGGCCTACCCTGCATATTTTTTGATCCCGCAGGACAATTTCAGGGATTTTCCGCAGGTCCGATCCGCCTCAATAGATGAAATCTAGACGCAGGCAGAGTGTCATTGTTCCCATCTAGGTGGTTTTGAGTAGAGCGAGGCACTTTCACGCGGCAGCAGATAAAATGACCTGATCCGATCCGGCCGGCAGGCGCCGCCCCCGCGGCCCCGCCCCGCCGCCTCCAGACCGTCTATATATAAAGAGCAAGCCCGTGGTCACCCAGCAGCTGCAGGACTTTGCGCGTCAGTCCGTCTACGACGCGCTTTCCGCCCTCTTTCTCCAGCCCGAGGCGAAGGGCGCCTATGAAAATTACGTCGAGGCGATGCGCGCGGCCGCTGGGCTCGCAGCCGAACTCGGCACGAACGCCGCCCCGTTCGAGGCGGTGCTCGACGCCCCCGCGCCCGAGCCGCTCGAGCTCGAACGCGAGTACGCCAGACTCTTCCTTGGCACATGCGAGGGCACGGTGCCCCTTGCCGAATCCGCCTGGCTCCACAGGGACGAGATCCCGCTCTCCCAGCTCGAGTGCCGCAAGGCCTACGCCGACGCGGGGCTTGAGACCGCAGGCATCCTCGGCGTGCCCGAAGACCATCTCGGCCTGCAGCTCGGCTTTCTCACCGTCCTGATCCTCAAGAACGACCCTGCGGCCGCCACCGCCTTCTTCGAGGCGCACGCCGCCAAATGGCTCCCCGCCTTCGCCGTAGCCGTTCGCGCACGCAGTGACGCCCGACTCTACGCACTGGCGGCCGGCGTCCTCGAGGGCGTCATCGAAATCGAAGCCGCCCTCGCCCAGAAGGCCTGACGGAGGGGAGGCTCTGACCTCCCCGTCTTCATCCACCCCTCCACCCTATTTTCTTGGCAGAGCCGTTCGCTATTCCCATTACGAATAGCGAACGGCTCTGCCCATGATCTCCCTTCACTTCACGACGCGTCTTCCAGGTTTCACGCTCGAGGCGGACTGCGATCTGCCCGGCGACGGCTTCACGGCCGTGCTCGGCCCCTCGAGCTGCGGCAAGTCGACGCTCGCCGGCAGCATCGCAGATCTCGTGAAGCCCGCATCGGGCACGATCAGCGTCAACGGCCGCGTCTTCAGATCGGACGATCCGTGCATCGACCTTCCCGTCGAATCGCGCGGCATCGGCTTCGTCTTCCAGTCCCACAGGCTCTTTCCGCACCTCACCGTTCGCAAGAACCTGCTCTTCGGCAGGCGCCTCGGAGGACGCCGCACCGCAGTCGACCAGGAGCACCTCATCGAGGTGCTCGGCATTGCGCATCTTCTTTCACGTCGTCCCGACACGCTCTCGGGCGGCGAAAGCCAGCGCGTCGCGCTCGGGCGCGCCATTCTCGCCGCCGAGACGCTCCTCATCATGGACGAGCCGCTCGCGAGTCTCGACTCGGAGCGCAAGGCCGAGCTTCTCGGCTACTTCGAGCGCATTCCCGAAATCACGGGCATTCCCGTCCTCTACATCACGCACGCCGCCGACGAAGCCGAGAGGCTCGCGAAGACCGTCCTCACGATGAAGGACGGCCGCATTGCGGACATCCGCACGCCAGCCTGACACCGACCACTCCCAACCCAAGGACATCATCACGAAACCCAAGCCGCTCCTCATTACCCTTGCCGCCGTCTCCGCTCTTGCCGCGAGCGCCGCGAACGCCGCGCAGGTCGTCGTCACGACGGGCGCGAGCTACGTCAAGATGGTCGACGCGCTCGCCGCGCTCTATCAGAAGGAGACGGGCGTCGCCGTCGAGACGAGCTTCGGCGGCAACATCGGCCAGATGCTCGCCCCGGTGAAGCACGGCAGCGGCGTCAACGTCGTCATCTCCGACGAGGCGAGCCTCGAGAAGTTCCACGATGCGCTCGCACCCGACGCCAGGCGCCTCGGCGACACGCCGCTCGTCGTTCGTCCGCTTCAGGCAGCGTTCGCCTCGCCGCGCCTCATCGAACTCGAGGAGGCCGTCCGCATCCACGGCGCGAGCAGGCGCGACGTCTTCCTCAGAGTCACGCTCCCGCTCGTTCGGCCGAGTCTCGCGGCGGCGCTCCTTCTCGGCTGCGCCGCGTCTCGGGCGAGGTGGGCATCACCATGATGCTCGGCGGCAACATCTCGGAACGCACCAACACGCTCTCGCTCGAAATCTTCAACGCCGTCTCACACGCCGACTTCGACGCCGCGAACGCGCTCTGCCTCCTGCTCTCGCTCTTTGCGGCCGTCATCTTCCTTGCGGCCGAGCTCCTCATCAGGCGCAGCCCAAGGCTCTGACCTCAAACGCCCGTGTGACGCGGGAAACCCTCAGACTCGACTCATCGGAAATGGCCGATCGGGTAAAATGGAAGGATTACCCAATCCTTCTCAACTATCCGCCATGACAGACACCCAGAAGTGCGCCCCCTGCCGACAAATCTTCATCGTGAGCGACGGCACCGCCATCACCGCCGAAACGCTCGCGCATTCGATCATGACGCAGTTCCCCGACCTCGACTACCACCAGACGCGCATCCCGTTCGTCAACACGGTCGAGAAGGCGCTTGAAACCGCGCAGCGCATCAATCAGGTGGAAAAGGAAGAAGGCCTTCGTCCGATCATCTTCACGACCTTCGTGGATCCGGACATCATGCGCACCTTCAACGAACACGTGAGCGGTCACATCATCGACCTCTTCCGCAAGTTCGTCGGCCCGCTCGAGACCGAGCTCGGCATGAAGAGCGCGCACTCCATCGGCCAGAGCCACCGCATCCGCGACGACGCGAAGTACAACCGCCGCATCGCCGCCATCGACTACACGCTCCAGCACGACGACGGCCAGACGAACCGCGGCCTCGACGAAGCGGACGTGATCCTCGTGGGCGTCTCCCGCTCGGGCAAGACCCCGACGTCGCTCTACCTCGCCATGCAGTTCGGCATCAAGGTCGCCAACTACCCGCTTATCCCCGAGGACTTCGACCGCGGCTCCCTGCCCGACGCCCTCATTCCGCTTCGCGAAAAGCTCTTCGGCCTCTCCATCAAGCCCGAGCGCCTTTCCGAAATTCGCAACGAGCGCCGTCCGAACAGCCGCTACGCCAGCATCGAGAACTGCCGTCAGGAAATCGCCGACGCCGAAGGCCTGATGGCCCGCGAAGGCATCCGCTGGCTCAACTCCACGACGAAGTCGATCGAGGAAATCTCCGCCACGATCATGGCCGATCTCGGCCTCGACAAGCGCCGCAACTCCTGACGCCGACGACAGTCAAACCCCAAGAAGGCCCGGCTTCTTCTCGGAAGGCCGGGCCTTCTTTCCCGGGCCTCAGGCAGCTACGCCAGAAGCTGCGCCTGCGCAGGCGGCTCTCTCCAGGGGCCGTTCATAAGCTCCTCGTACGCCTCAAGCCAACCGAGCCTCTCGACGGCTGACCTGAAGGGACCCTCGACGAGCGGCGCACGGATGTCGATCTCCTCGCCCGTGACGGGATGCGGGAGCGTCATCCTCGCACAGTGGAGCATCAGGCGGTCCGCACCGAACCATTGCGCGACCGCACGGTTGAGGGGGCCCTTCCCGTAGGTGGCGTCCCCGATGACGGGATGCGCAAGCCACTTGAGATGACGGCGGATCTGATGCCTTCTGCCCGTGAAGAGCTCGGCCTCGACGAGGCCGAGGCGGGTCGTCTCGAACCTGCCCGAAGGAACGGGCGCCTCGCCCCTTGCGCGCTCGATGAAGACCGTGCGCGCATCCTGAGGCTCCGACGGACCGCGTCGTTTCTTCAGATACGGATCCTCGGGGAGCGAGAGCGGATGGCGGCAGTCGACGGATTCCTCGAGCCAGCCGCGCACGACGGCCGCATAGCGCTTCTTCACCACCTCGCCCGCCATCATGATGCGCCCGAGCCTCGAGGCCGTGTCCGCATCACACGCAAAGACGAGCACGCCCGACGTCCCGCGGTCGAGCCTGTGCACGGGCCAGACCCGACGGCCGAGCTGCTCACGCACGCACTGCACGGCAAAGACCGTGTCGCCGTTGGCGATCTCGGTGCGGTGCACGAGAAGCTTCTCGGGCTTCATCACGGCACACATCACGTCATCAAGATAAAGGACGGGAAGAACGGGAGGAACGGGCTCGGCCTGAACGGCCGCTTCGGCTTCGAATGACGGCAGGCAGAGGTGGAAACGGCGTCGGTTGACGGAACGGGCGCCCATCATACCCAAATCCGGGCCTTTTTCGGCGGGATTCGTCGACAAAACCCGCCTCAGGACGCGCAACGGCGGACCTTCACATGCCGACACGAGGCCCCAGTCCGTGACCAGCATCCGGCATCCATTTGCCTTCGACTGCGGCTCTAGCGAAGAAAACGGAATGAAGCACAAGCGTCACGCCTTAATGATGTAACAATTTGTGTATCCATTCGCCACATCGAAAACCCATCTATAAAATGTGGTCAATTTAGCCGCAGAAACGTCATCCCTTTCAAACCGACGTATCCGCGGCTTTTTCCTGAGTACTGACGGCAAATACCACTTTTGTTTTCGCTAACTGCGAAGGAGATGTTCTTAATGTCTACGCCAAACGCCCCCCTGACGATTCGCGACATGATCGAACCGGCCATCATGGCCGCCGGCGGCTGGGTCAACACCCACGCTCATGCAGACCGTGCCTACACCCTCAGCCCCGACGTTCTCGAGATGCGCCGCACCTGCACGCTTCAGCAGAAATGGGACGCCCTCGACGCCCTCAAGCGCAACTCCACGGAAGAAGACTTCTACCGCCGCTTCTCGATGTTCTTTGAAACCCAGATCGCCCAGGGCGTGTCCGCCCTCGCGACCTTCGTCGACATCGACCCGCAGTCTGAAGACCGCGCCATCAAGGCCGGCCTGCGTGCCCGCGAACACTATCAGGACCAGCTGACCGTCAAGTTCGCCAACCAGACCCTCAAGGGCGTGATCCATCCGGAAGCCCGCAAGTGGTTCGACATTGGCGCTGAACTCGTCGACATCATCGGCGCGCTCCCGAAGCGCGACGAACGCGACTACGGCCGCGGCGACGAAGCCTTCGACATCATCATGGAAACGGCCAAGTCCCGCAACAAGATGGTCCACGTCCACGTCGACCAGTTCAACGAAAGCCTTGAATACGAAACCGAGCAGCTCTGCGAAAAGACCATCCAGCACGGCATGCAGGGCAAGGTCGTCGCCATTCACGGCATCTCGATCGCCGCTCACTCCCGCGCCTACCGCCAGCGTCTCTACACGCTCATGCGCGAAGCCGACGTGATGATGATCGCCTGCCCGACCGCCTGGATCGACACCCCGCGTTCCGAACAGATTGGCCCGATGCACAACTCCATGACCCCGGTCGACGAACTCGTCCCGGCCGGCATCACCGTCGCCCTCGGCACGGACAACGTCTGCGACGCCATGGTGCCCTGGAACGCCGGCGACATGTGGCACGAAATGACCACGCTCGCCACGGGCTGCCGCTTCGACTACTTCGACGAACTCGTCAAGATTGCCACGGTCAACGGCCGCAAGGCGATCGGCATCGACTAATTTTCAGGAAAGAGATATAGAAAATGTTCAAGTCCAAGATTGCTGAAAACATCCTCGCCGAACACCTCATCAACAACGGCGCCGTGTCCTTCCTGACGGAACGTCCGATGCGCCTCAAGTCCGGCCTGATCACCCCGATCTACGTCGACAACCGCCGCCTGACGGCCGTCCCGGAAGCCTGGCGCGACATCCTTGAAACTATGGCCACGAAGGTCGTCGAACTCGGTCTCGAATTCGACATCGTTGCGGGCGTCGAAGGCGCCGGCGTCTCCCACGCCGCCGCTCTGGCCTACCGTCTCAACAAGCCGAGCATCTTCGTTCGTCAGGCCGCCAAGACCTACGGCAACAAGAGCCGCGTCGAAGGCTGCGACATCGCCGGCAAGCGCGTCCTCCTCATCGAGGACCACATCTCCACCGGCCTCTCGCTCCTCTCCGCCGTCGAAGGCCTCAAGGCTGAAGGCGCCACGGTCACGGACTGCCTCGCCATCACCTCCTTCGGCATCGACGAGACCAACAAGCTCTTCGAAAAGCAGCAAGTCCGCTGCCACGAAATGATCGACTTCACGAAGGTCATCGACAAGGCCATCGAACTCGGCACGATCTCCGCCGACAAGAAGGAAGTCCTCAACGACTGGCTCGCCAATCCGTGGACCTGGGCCGCTCGTCACGCCCTCACCCCGATGGACAACGAAAACTAATTTCCGTCGATCGGTTTGAATAGTCCCGCGTTCTTTGTAAACGCGCGCGGGACAGTCGAAAGGAGCGCTTTGCGAAAGCAGCGCTCCTTTTTTGCATCAAGTGCACGCCACCGCGAAGATCAGCCGCACACCCTCCCGAACGACAAGCGTGAAATCCTGATTTCATTTCTGGTAGAATTGATTCGATGAGCTTCGGCAGAAACTGATGGAGTCTCGAACATGATGCGTGCGCTTCTGCTTGCGTCACATACTGACGCACCCCGTCATATTCTTCCCTCATGCAGATGCTGAAGCCCACCAAGGAGGAGAGAAACAATGAATGCAGTTGTCCGCAACGGTTGCTGTGAGATCAGAGGCGGCGCCGGCAAGCCCCGCGTCACGCTTCCCCCGATGAACATCGACGAAGCCATCCTTCATCGCGACCATGTCGCCGTCGTCCTGAGAAACGGCTACTGTCAGCTTTACAACACCGAAGGCAAGCTCGTCACGACGTACAGTGTCAACGACGCCAAGTTCGTCCGCTTCGTCGGCGACGACCAGCTGGCCATCCACCGCCGCAACGGCCGCGTCGAAATCCACGACTTCACCGGCCGTCTCGTCCGCGTGTCCGCCTGATCAGGGCCCGCGACGCACCGCAAAGCCGCAGATTCCGCAGCGACCGGCGGCTTTTCTACATCCACTGCATCCTGCCTGCGCAAGGATGCGTAACGTCTTGTTTCGGACCGCAGCCCTCATCCGCCCGCCGCACCCGCAATGGTGTATCGTGAGGATGTGGACTGAACGGAAGATCAGTCCAAAATGACCGTTTTTTCGACCCAAGACAAGAACAAAGCCATGCCCCAGAAGAAACTCCTCGTGATCGGCCTTTTCAGCCTGACCGTCGCCCTCAGCGGCTGCGCCACCGACGGCAACTACTATCGTTCCGACGTCTACAGCTCCAGCCAGGTGAACCAGGCTCAGCGAGTGAACACGGTTGAAATCATCGCCATCAATCCCGCTCAGGTGGCCGTGAACAACAGCGAAAACTCCGACCGTGCCCGCGCCACGGGCGCCATCCTCGGCGCGATCGCCGGCGCCGCCATCGGCAACCACAACAACCACTCGACCTCGTCCCGCGTCCTCGGCGGCCTTGCCGGCGGCGCGATCGGCGGTCTTGCAGGCGACGCCGTCGGCGGCTCCGGCACGACCTATGTCGACGGCGTGCAGCTCGTCTACCGCTCCTCCGACGGGCAGGTCTACCAGTCCACGCAGGTCGGTCGCATCTGCGAATACAAGCTCGGCTCCGCCATCATGGCCTCGTCTCGCAGCGGCGAGACCCGCATCCAGCCGAACAACCCGTACGGCTGCGGCAAGCGCTGATCCGGGTTTCCTGAAGGAAGTGTCATCATGAAGAAGCAGATCATGACGGTCGCCGCCCTCGGCGCCGCTCTTCTCGCCGCAGGCTGCACGACCAATGCCGACCGCCGCGCCGAGCAGTACGCCGAAGCAGGCGGCCAGATGGAGTACAACATCGGCGTCGTGAAGGCCGAACAGGAACGCATCCAGGCCGAGGAATACTACGCCGAACAGGCTCGCCAGAAGGCCGAAGCCCAGAAGCAGGCCGCCAAGGCGAAGGCCGACAAGGCCCGCGCCCAAGCGAACGCCAAGGCCAACGCCGCCAAGAAGGCCAAGCAGGACAAGCTTGATGCACTCGCCCTTCGCGAACGCGAGCTCAAGGTCCGCCTCGCCGAGCTGAAGGTCCAGGAGCGTGAAGCCCAGGTCGGCACGTCCGTTGCCGAAGAGGCCGTCCGCACCGAGAAAGCCCGTGAAAAAGTCGAACTCGAGCTTGAACGCACCCGCGCCGAAATCAAGAAGCTCGACCAATGAGCCCGGCCAAGGCCCTCAGGCCTGAAACCTTGAACAAGGCCCCGCAGGATTCGCTCCTGCAGGGCCTTTCGTTTGTTCAAGCCGTTGCCGAGGTCATTCGAACAGGCTGTCGACCTGCCTTGCCTGAGCCTCCCTCGCCTTCTTCTCCTCGAGAAGCGCGTCCCAGACGGCCTCCTCTTTCTTCACGCCGTCGATGCCGGCGAAGAATTCAAGGGTGCCCTCCTCGACGGTGCCGCCCGCGGCCTTGCGATAGGGCGTGAAGCGGATGACGGCAGGCCAGACGTTGCGCGCAGGCGCCTCGCCCGCCTCGAATTCGCCGGGCTTGCCCGTGGGCCTGTAGCGCTTTTCAAGCGCAGGCAGCACGGAGGAAAATCCCACGGCGTCGCCGCGGCTCTGCAGGAAGAGGCGCGTGAGCCTGCCGCTGTCGGCGGCAATCCACGCCAGCGACTGATATTCGCCCGGCACCCCGAAACAGGGACCGCTGAGCGCATAGGTCGAGGAGCCGTCCTTCGCATGGCTCGGCCCCAGGATGCGGCAGCGCTTGCCGTCGGCCTTCGCCTTGACGTCGGCCGCCGTCGAGATGCCGATCGAAAGTCCCGCAAAGCGCGGTGCGCGGTGAGCGGGATCGGCCTCGATCCAGGCGCGCGTCTCGCGGATCTGGCGCGCCGTCGCGCCGTACTCGACCGTGAAGTCGTCGCCCTTGACGGGGCCCACGGAGAGTTCTGCGGTCTTCGTGCGCCAGTAGTCGCGCCCGCCGTCCGAAGTCCAGATGCCGTCGGGATTCATCGAGGGCGTCATCTCCCTGAGGGCCTCGAGCACGCGGGGACGCTCCTTCGCGGGAATCCTCAGGAAGACGTCGGAGAGAAGTCCGCCGTCCGTGTAGTAGACGAGAATGCTCGTGACGCCGAGATCGAAGTCCTGACCCGTGATGATGTGGCGTCTGCCGTAGCGTCCGTCGTCATAGAGGCGGGCATTCTTGCCGAAGACCTCCTCGACGTCCTTGAGGCTCGTCACGTAGGGCATGAAGTCCAGAAACGGCGGCACGATCGCAAGAGGCGACACCGCATCGGCCGTGCGCAGCTCGGCAACACCGTCCGCTCCGGACTCGTCCGCACTCCCCGCGCCGGCATCCTCGTTTTTTTCCTCAGACTTTGCGTCCGCCGCCCCGGTCTTGTCCCCGGCCGTTCCTTCAGCGACTTCCTGAGCCGCATCCGTACGAGCCTCTTCGGCCTTCTCCCCTTCGGGCGAGGCCTCCCCCGTCTCCGAGGCGGAGGCGAGGCCGTTCACCACGCTGTCGAGCGCGTCCTCCGACTCCGAGTCCGGAGCGGATGCGGGCGCAGCCACGGGGGCGGCGGTGGACGCCGCCAGAGCTGCGGCGGGCGCTTCGGCCGCGATGGCCGGCAGGGCCAGCGAGGCGATGGCAAGGGCGATGAGCTTTTTGTTCTGCATGTCGAGACCAGTGTGGGCCGCAGGCTCTTGGGCGGGCGGCGCGTCTTCAATAACGAGTTCTATATTAGCGGGATTTTGACGCCGGAACACGGAGAGCGCGGCGAGTGGCCCTCTCGCCAAGAGGCTTTCAGCCGTCCATGCAATCCTCCCTGCATCACGCATCCCTCGGTCCCAGCCTGTCCCGCAGGCGCCCTCAGACTGCCTCAGCTTTATCACCGATACTGACCGTTACGTATTCCGATCGTTGCATCGGCTACAATGTGGCCGCTCTTCAATCCCGCCCGTCACCCGCCGACATGAAACGCCTTCTCCTCCCCGCCGTCCTTGCAACGATCCTTGCGGCCGGATGCGCCCAGAATTCGACGCCCGCTCCGTACGGATCCTGCGCCACGCAGCCCTCCAAGCCCCAGGCCGTGCGCACGTCGGCGGCGCCCGAACTCAAGGCGAAGGCTCAGGCTGCGGCCGATGACGCAGGCAAGCCCGCCTCCTGCATCGTGGCGGCCCCGCTCTTTCGCCCAGACTTCCGCGCAGGCGTGAGGTTCGACGAAACGCAGCGCATGAGGTTCTCCTTCTCGAAGGAGGCCGTGAGCGAAGGCGCCCCCGAACAGATTCCCGACTTCTCCGCCTCGATCATCGTCAAGGGCGACTCGATCAGCGCATCCCTCTCCGCGCTAAACACGCCCTTCTGGCGCATCAGCGCAACGCCCTCGACGACGGCCGAGTCCCGCCATCCGCTCCTTTCCTCAAGATTCCGCGCCAAGGGCCTCATCAGGGACCTCACCTTCATGTACTGGCCCGTGGACTCGATCAGGGCCTCCCTCGCCAAGACCTGCCCCGACTGCACGCTCTCCGTCTCGGGTTCGACCCGCACACTCGCCCGAAGCGGCCAGCGCGTGCTCGAATCGAGCACCCGGGGCGGCGCCACGGTTCTAAGGAACTACCCTGAGGGATACGAGCTCTCCATCGAGCCCGAAAGCGCCCGATAATCGAGGTCAAATCACGCAAAACGCCACGGCCGCAGTCATCCGCGGCCGTTTTTGCATGTCTTCGAACCTCCTCCTGCGCACGTCAGAAGGTGACACGATTCAGGGAAACGTCATCAATGCGTCATGGCATCGTCATGAAAAATGGCACACAATATAAGAATCGACATTCGTTGTGCTGCTAGACAAGGACAATAGAGACATGACTGATTCCAAGAACCCCCAGCCCGAAGCCTCCGCCGCGACCGAAGCTGCCCCTCAGCAGGCCGCGCAGGCCGAAACCGCGGGCAAGCCCGCCCGCCGCACGACCGCACGACGCACCGCCAGAAAGACGGCCGAAAAGACCGTTGAAAAGTCCGTTGAGAAAGCCGGGGATCCCGTCGCCCCCAAGATCGTCGACGTTGACGATCCGTCCCTCTACATCAACCGCGAGATCAGCTGGATCGAATTCGACCGCAAGGTGCTCGAGACGGCCGCCGATCCGACGGTGCCGCTGTTGCAGCGCGTTCAGTTCCTCGCAATCTTCTTCAACAACCTCGATGAGTTCTACATGGTTCGCGTGATGAACCTGCAGCGTCAGGCCCGCATGGGTGCGGAGCCCACGGGCGCCGACAGGATGCCGCCCGCCCGCCAGCTCACCGAGATCCGCCGCAAGGTCACCGAAATGCTCGAGGTCGCCGAAGACCTCTGGCTCAAGACCCTCAAGCCCGCCCTCGAGAAGAAGGACATCAAGTTCGGCCGCTACTCGCAGCTCTCTCCGAAGCGCCGCAGCGCGCTTGACCGCTACTTCGACCGCCAGATCTTCCCGATCCTCACGCCGCAGGCCGTCGACGCGGGCCATCCCTTCCCGATGATCTCGAACACGAGCATCAACTTCGTGGTCGAACTCGAAGGCGTGCACGCCGACGAGCCGGGCAAGGTCCGCTTCGGCCGCGTGAAGTGCCCGAACAACGTCCCGCGCTTCCTCTTCCTGCCCGAAGACGCCGACGAGACGACGGTGCTTGACGTGCGCTCGCGCGAAGGCACGATCATCATGGTCGAGGACCTCATCATGCAGCGCATGGAGAAGCTCTTCCCGGGCTACCGCGTGCGCTCCCAGGGCCTCTTCCGCATCACCCGCAACACCGACGGCGAAATCGAGGAGGACGAGGCCGACGACCTGCTCGCGGCCGTGCGCGACTACGTCGAGCAGCGCCGCTTCGGCTCCATCGTGCGCCTCGAGCTCGAGCGCGGCATGCCGCAGTGTCTGCAGGACTTCCTCGTCAAGCATCTCGGCACGCGCCCCTATCAGGTGTTCAAGTCCAGAATGCCGCTCGCCTTCAGCGAGTTCATGGGCCTCGGCGGCATCGACCGCCCCGCGCTCAAGTACCCGCCCTTCCACCCGACGCTTCCCGAAGCGCTCGAGCCTGAAACCGACACGTTCGCCGCGATCCGCAAGCGCGACCTGATGTTCTACCACCCGTACGAAACCTTCGGCGGCGTGCTCAACTTCCTGCAGAAGGCCGCGACCGATCCGAACGTCGTCGCCATCAAGCAGACGCTCTACCGCTGCGGCAGCGACTCGCCCGTGGTGAGGAGCCTCCTTGAGGCCCGCCGTCTCGGCAAGCAGGTCACGGCCGTCGTGGAGCTCAAGGCCCGCTTCGACGAAGAGCAGAACATCAACTGGGCCGAGGAACTCGAAGCCGCCGGCGTCAACGTCGTCTACGGCTTCGCCGGCCTCAAGATCCACGCCAAGCTCTGCCTCGTCGTGCGCCGCGAACCCGAGGGCCTGCGCCGCTACGTGCACGTGGGCACCGGCAACTACAACGCCGGCTCCGCCAAGATCTACACCGACCTCGGCATCCTCACGGCCGACGACGCAATCTGCGACGACGTCCAGGACCTCTTCAACGTGATGACGGGCTGCGGCATCATCGACGAATACCGCAAGCTCTTCGTCTCCCCGAAGGGCACACGTCCGAACATCGTCCGCCTCATCGAGGAAGAGGTCGCGCTGCACAAGAAGCACGGCGGCGGCCACATCATCCTCAAGTGCAACCAGCTCGTCGACCCGGGCATCGTGCGCGAGCTCTACAAGGCCAGTCAGGCCGGCGTGCGCATCGAATGCATCGTGCGCGGCATCTGCTCGATCCGTCCGGGCATCCCCGGCGTCTCCGAGACGATCACCGTCCGCTCGATCGTCGGCCGCCTGCTCGAGCACGCCCGCATCTACTACTTCCGCCATGCGGGCAACGAGAAGATGTACGTGGGCAGCGCCGACCTGATGCCGCGAAACCTCAACGGCCGCATCGAAGTCCTCGCACCAGTCACGGATCCCGACATCCGCGCCAACGTGCTTGACCAGATCGTCCGTCCGCAGCTCGCCGACAACATCCACGCCTGGGAACTCCAGGCCGACGGCAGCTACGTCAAGCAGCATCCCGCCGAGGGCGAGGCCGTCTACGACTCCCAGGAAGAGATCGGCCGAGTCCTCAACCTGATGAAGCGCCGCAAGTGATCCGCGCGCCTCATCCCGTCAGGCCTGTGATCTGAACCCGAAGCCCGCGGTCTCCTGCCGCGGGCTTCGCCGCATATCCCCCATCGGGTGCGGCCTCACTTCACGTTTTCGGACTCGTTCGACGGACTTCTTCTTTAGTACAATCTAAACCCGTTGAAAATGTAGTAACGCTCTGCTCCCGCAGAGCCTCAATCGCATGAAGTACCTGATTGTCGATGATCACGCGCTCGTGAGGAGCGCCCTTTCCATGATGCTTCTCGACCGGGATCCCTCGGCCGAAGTGCTGACGGCCGGCGACGTGCCCACAACCCTTGAGCTCATCGGGCGTGAAGGCGAGACCGCCGACCTGCTCATTCTCGACCTGAACCTGCCCGGCGTCGAAGGCACGGAGCTGATGGAGGAAATCGTCCGCCGCCAGCCCATGCTCAAGATCCTCGTCCTTTCGGGCCTCACCGACCGCGGCCGCATCATGCGCGTACTGCAGCTCGGCGCAGCGGGCTTCGTGCCGAAATCCCTCGACACCGACATGCTCACGAACGCCATTGAGTTCGTCCTCAGGGGCGGCGTCTTCATTCCGTCCAAGCTGCTCGCCGAAAGCCAGCGCGAGGGCTTCTTCTCCGAAACCGCCCGCTCGCTCCCGCACCTCTCGAGCAACGCCCCCAAGCTCACCGACCGCCAGAAGGACGTGCTGATGCTTCTCGCCAAGGGCGCGCCCATCAAGCGCATCTGCCTCGAGCTCAACCTCTCCGAGGGCACCGTGAAGACCCACGTCGCCGCCATCTACCGCATCTTCGGCGCAAGCAACCGAACCGAGGCCCTTCTTGCAGCCCGCCGCGCGGGCTACAGCATCGAGATCTGACGATCCCGCCGCACAAGCCCTGAGGCCCCGCAGGACGAGAGTCCCGCGGGGCCTCTTCGTCTGCGTCTCCCCTTCCTTCTCCTTTTGCGTCTCCGCCTCTCCGCTTCCCTTCCCGCGCAGGCTCCTCCACGAATTGTGGGTTTTTCACAACACTACTCCTCGCATGTCCGCGCTACGACACTTGTCCTAAAAACACGACATTCTTCCTCATCCGTTCGCACTAGTTCCAAAAACAGCACGCCGTTCCCCGTCCGTCCGCAACCGCCTGCAGCAGAACGAAACTTGAAGAACACACCCAGAAGTGCGCTTTTCCCTCGTCCTGAATTCCGCCTCACCTCAGACATTTGTAACCGCCGCACGAAGTTGAGCGAACGCGTCCTGAAAGCGGATACATTGAATCGACCAAGCGGTGCACTTCCGCATCCCCCACTCATACGGAGAACACACATGTTCAAGAAGTCTTTCGCCGCGCTTGCCGTCCTCGGCTTCTGCGCCTCCTATGCCAACGCCTCCAGCGTCATCCTCTACGGTGTCGTTGACGAAGCCCTCGTCTTCACGCACGAAAAGTTCGACGTAACGGGTGAAGAAGGCACGAAGACCAACACCTTCGGTCTCGAAAGCGGTCTCAACGCTCCGTCCCGCTTCGGTCTTCGCGGCGTCGAAGACCTCGGCAACGGCCTTCAGGTGAGCTTCGTCGCCGAAAACAGCTTCAGCGCCGACGACGGCTCCCTCGGCATGGGCCGCCTCTTCGGCCGCGAACTCTCCGCCACGGTCTCCGGCGACTTCGGCCGCGTGTCCCTCGGCCGCATGGGCGGCGTCGGCTCCTCCGCCGGCTCCTATGACCTCGTGTACGCCTATGGCGACGCCTTTGACGGCGGCGACAACAACATCTTCGGTCTTGCCGCCTCCAGCCGCTACGACAACATGGTGACCTACCAGACGCCCGACTTCGCCGGCGTCAAGGCCACGGTCCAGTACTCCTTCAACGAAGACTCCGTAAACGACAAGGACCGCGAAGGCTCCTCCGCCGTGAACCGCTACGCGTCCGCCGCCCTCACGGGTGACTTCGGCGCCCTCCAGACGGTTCTCGCCTACGAATTCCAGAACTACCAGTCCTTCGGCACGGACGTCAACCCCAGCGTTGAAGACGGCCACACCGTCTACCTCGGCGGCAACTACGACTTCGGCGTCACCCGCCTCTTCGCGATGGCCCAGTACTTCAAGGGCCTGAGCGCCACTCAGCTCACGGCGATCGCCGATGAGACGAGGGCTGAAACCGCCGACAACATGTGGAGCGACGGCGCCAAGGGCTACGGCCTGCACCTCGGCACGGTCACGCCGGTCTTCGGCGGCGATTTCACGGTCGGTCTTTACTTCGTCGACGCCAAGTTCCAAAACGGCGCCAACGCTGCCAATCAAAACGATGCCGACCTTTCCTACTACGGTGCCGCCCTTCGTTATGGCTACCCGCTCTCCAAGCGAACGACCGTCTACACGGGCGTGGGCTACGGCGTGTCCAAGCTTGAGTTCAACAACAACGGTCAGGATGTGGAAGCCAAGAACCAGGTCGGTCAGGCCTACCTCGGCCTGACCCACATGTTCTGATCCTAATTCGACTTGAGTCCCGCTCCGGCGGGACTCAACACGGAACCAGACAAAAGGCCTGCCGTCCCATCACGGGGCGGCAGGCCTTTTTTGCGCATTCCGAGGGTACGGCTTATTTTTGGTTCATCTCGGAAGTCCGTGGAACGCGGCCTTGACTTTTAAGAAAAAGTACAGATCGTCTCGGAAGCCAT
>ENA-UERK01000873-UERK01000873.1-human-gut-metagenome-genome-assembly--contig:-NODE-873-length-24332-cov-5.358895_pt1 | contig 24332 bp, 34 predicted proteins | sample MGYA00242957_ERZ507957 | MGnify/ENA primary metagenome ERZ507957 (study PRJEB26167, sample SAMN06115538) | human gut metagenome | host: Homo sapiens | place: China:Heilongjiang | collected 2015-11-06...
AAAGCAGAGGCCAACAAAACAAAACCACAAAATCCGTCCGCGGTATACAAATAACGGATTAGGCGAACAATTTTATAATTTTCAATAGGAAACCAGTAATGGGTACCTATCGTGTAATAACACAAAAACAAGAAAAATTATATGACAGCTCGGAAAGACGAGCATATTAAATAAATCGACTAGAAAATAAAAGGACGGTGAATAATGGATTTTGGAATTAAAGCAGTTTGCAATATGGCATTAGGATTTTTAATAGTTTTGCCACTAGGTATATGGAAACTAATCGAAATACTTATATGGGTATTCAACCATATACACATATCAATAAATTAGAAAGGAACAAAACAATGGAAGATAGATTTAAGTTTAGAGTTTTTGGACATTCCTCAAAGAAAATGATTTCAATTTCAGATTTGAGTGCTAGAGATTTCTATTATGGAATATTTGTAGATAATAGGCTGTTAGAGCATTATTTTGGCAAAGGTGTTTATACAAAAATACAATGCACAGGCAAAAAAGATAAGAATAACAATCTAATTTTTGAAGGCGATATTTTAAAAGAAACATATTTTTCAGAGGATACGGATTCACTTACAAGCTGCCTTTACAAGGTTGAATTCGATAAAGATGTAAGCGCCTTTTGCTTTACCGAACTTGACGGCGGATATAAAAACTATTTATGCAACTTTGATTACAAACCCGAAGACTACGAAATAATCGGTAACATTTACGAAAACCTCGAACTATTAAACGAGGTGGAATAATGCCAATAAAACCTGAAAATAAAAAACTTTATCCAAAAAATTGGAAAGAAATCAGAGAAAAAATTTTAAAACGTGCAAATAATTGTTGCGAATTTTGCGGACTTCCAAACCACATTGAGGGTTATAGAACACTCAACGGCAAATTTATTTCTTGTAATGATGTACAATTTTTTGGAAAAAAGAAACTATTTAAGAAAATAAAAATTGTTTTGACCATTGCCCATTTAGACCATAACCCACAAAACAACGAGCCAAGTAATTTAAGAGCCTTATGTCAAAAATGTCATAACAATTACGACATTGAGCATAGAAAAGAAACAAGACGAAAAACAAAACTATTAAGCGAGGTGAAATAACAAGGTGTATGAAAAATCCCATACACCCAAGAAAGGAGTAATTATGAAAACAATAAAAGTTATTGATGTCTGTGACAAAGACGAATTTGAAAAGGAAGTTAACGAACTGCTTGAACAAGGATATAAGCTAAAAAGTTGCAGCAGTTGTGTTCTTCAATCAGAACTCTACGACTTTTGTTCTTGTTATCAAGCGATTATGTTAAAGGAAGAATCATGCAAAAATATTGTGCAAAATGTGATAAAATCTTTTCTTCAGTAGCTAATTATTGCAGTTGGTGTGGTGAAGATATGGCTAAATACAAAGAATATCCCGATGTTATAACGTGGAAAGAGCAAAAGCAACTTCACCAACAAATGAAAGCTGATGCGCAACGAGGCGACAATTTTAATGACGGTTACAAACCGGTAATAAATCAACAATTATCATTATTTTAGGAGGTAACAAATAATGGGCGAAACAACAATAAATTTAAGTTATGAAACTCTTGAAAATACTTCAGAACATATCAAAGTTAGAGAACGTATGAATCAATGTATCAATGATTTTGTTTTGAAGAGAGAACAGCTTTTGACAAAAATGTTCTATCAAAATTTATCAACGGAAGAGCTTTTATCAGTTCTCATATTGTGCGAGCAGGTGTTTGAAGAACGTGGTTTTGATGCTTCCCTTGTAGATCGTTTGAAAAGCAAATTGTTAGAAGTAATGAAAACAAGAATTACATTGCAAATTGGATTTGTAAAGGGGATAACTCATGAATGTGGTCGAACCAATTAGAGATATAAACGATTTAAACAAAATCAGGGCTGAATTGAAAAAATACAATGAGATGTATTATTTGATTTTTGAAATTGGAATATCTGTTGGGTTAAGAGTTTCTGATATTTTGTCTTTAACTGTTTCTAATGTTAAAGATGATGTTACGAGCATAAAAGAGCAGAAAACAGGCAAAACTAAACAATTCAAAATAAAGCCTGAATTAAAATCAGAAATACTTAATTATGTTAAAAAGAATAATCGAACAAGGTTCATTTTTGAAACAAGCTGGTCAAAGTGTTCAGGTGAACATATCAAACGGATTCAAGTATATAGAGTTTTAAATAAGTGCGCACAAAAAGCTGGATATTTTCAAAAAATTGGCACTCACACAATGCGCAAAACATTTGGATATCATTTCTATAAACAAACAAAAGATGTTGTTTTATTGCAAAAAATATTTAACCATTCTTCACCGGCAGTAACCCTTCTATATATTGGTATTACTCAAGACCGAATTGATGAAGCGTATGACAGATTTCAATATGTCGAAACACCTGAAGAACAAAAAGTAACAAATGAAATGCTTTTTCAACGTATTAAATATTTAGAAAAACAAATTGATTTAATGAATAATGCAATCGTTAACACCATTGAATATGCTTTAAAGGGGATAAAATATGAATTACAAAATCAATAGAGAGAACAAACGCATAATCTCGCAATTTAAAGAAACTGAATTAACTGTAATTGAATTATGCATGTCTGGCATGAGCAATATTGAAATTGCAGAACATATTGGTTATTCAGAGCGCACGATTAAGCGAGTTATGCAAAAATTACGCAAGCGTTTTTGTTGTGATTCTGACCGTCAATTGTTGGGAATGCTGGGTAATATTCAATCCTTGTGGCAAGTTTAAAAAGTTGGCACATCTAGGACAATTAAATTTGTTATACTGTTAAAGTTGAGTAATTCAATGAACCAATTAGTTGTCTGAGTAGTCCCATTATTAATGGTCGGTCGATAAATTCACCATAATGCAAAGGAGTCGCTAGTTGAATAAGGGGTAAGTGTATTTAAATGACGATTTATTGTTGCGGATTTTATCACCCAGCGGAAAAGAAATTACATCTTCAAGATAATGAAATTTACGAAAACCGCTTTATTGAAATTATCACTTGCCCTAAATGTTTAAAACAAAAAGCCGTATTATCGCAACGAAGAATAAAAGACGGCAAACTAATTGAAAAGCGCTCTAAACGTGGTCGTGTAGATGCATTCATAAAAAAATGGACTAAAGAGGCTTGGGAAGATATGCTTAAACCGCCCAAAAATGGAAGTTTTTCAGATATGTATTGGTTGTATTTATGCGGAGCTGACAACCAAATAAGAGATTTTAACGAAACTGTTAGAGAATCGGTTGAAAACGATTGCAAAGTTTCATTTAACAAAGATTTTATGCAAAGTGAACAAATAGAGAACGACATTATCTTTTGAGGTAAACAAGTGTTAGGGTTTACCTCACTGTTCTTTAAAATACAGGCGAGGATTTGAAAAACCCTCGATTTCTTAACCAAGTGGCTTTGGCTAAGAAGATTATTCATAATTCCTAGACGATTATGAACACCTGCGTAGTGATTATTATCCTACGCTTGAGGTGTTACTGTCATGATTTATTCGGAGGATTTATGAATATAAATAAAGACCATTTAATAACTTGGGTTGGTGGAAAACGAAACCTGCGCAAAGTTATTTGCAAACTAATCCCGACTGATATTAAGTCATATATTGAGCCGTTTGGCGGTGGCGGTTGGGTGCTTTTTGCAAAAGAAAAACACGCAAAATTAGAAGTCTATAATGATTTAGATGAACGCTTAGCAAATCTATTCAGAATTGTTAAATATCACCCGCAAGCCTTGATTGATGAATTAAAATTCACGTTTAATTCACGCGGTCAGTTCAGAGAGTTTTTGAATTCTGTTCCAAAAACTGATATTCAAGAGGCTGCAAAGTTCATTTATCTTTTACACCATTCATTTGGCGGTAAAGGTACAACTTATGGAACGTGCTTAAACGGTGAAAGTTCTGCCAAATCTTGCTACAACTTGTTAGAGCGTGTTGATTCAATATCAAAGCGACTTGATAAAGTCTATATCGAAAACTTATCATTTGAGGAACTAATTCCAAAATATGATAATTCTTCGGCGTTTTTCTATTGCGATCCACCATATACTTATGGAGCTGGATATAAAACGACAAGCACTAGAAAGTTTGCGCACGAAGAGCTTAGAGATATATTAGGTTCGATAAAAGGACGTTTCTTGCTATCTTATGATGACAGCGAAAAAGTCCGTCAATTATACAAAGATTATGATATTATACCCGTTTCAAGACCTAACGGAATTAACGGTAAAAATCCCGTTAAGAAAGAATTTAAAGAGGTATTAATCAAAAATTATGACGACACAAGTTGATTCTAAGAAAAAAACAAAAGTTGTAAAAAAGACTAATCAAACAATTGCAAACATAATAAACACCGAACGTCTTGCAGATATTTGTAATTTGTCTGAAAGACGAGTTCAACAATTGACAGGGCTTGAAAATGAAACAAAAGAAAATAAGTTCATTTTTGAGCCTTTGTCAAACAAACCTTATACTTTTGATTTAGAAAAATCGGTAAGAGCTTATATCCGCTACCTGCAAGATATGGTTGTAGGCAAACAAAATAAACTTGAAAATTTAAAAAAAGAGGGTTCCAAATTAGATGCAGATGTTGAACTAAAACAAGTAAAAATTCAGACTGAGCGTTTAAAACTTGCGGAGCTTGAAGGCTCAATGCACCGTTCTGAAGATGTCAAATATATGACTGATGATTTAGTTCTTTCAATCCGTTCAATGCTGTTAGCAATACCAAGTCGTTTAGCTGATGATTTAACGGATATTTCGGACAGTAAAGAAGTTCACCACATCATAAAAAATGAAGTGGTGTCAATTCTTCATCGCTTGAGTTTATACCAATATGACCCTAAAGCCTATAAAGAACGAGTAAACGAAAGAAACAAAAAAGATGTAGACTATGACGAAGATGACGAATAATACAAACGTGAATATTGATGATGTCGCAATCTCAAGACTAAACAAATGTATTAAACAGTCAGTTTCTTTATTTGCTCCGCCCAAGAATATAACCTGTTCACAGTGGGCTGATGAAAATAGAATTTTAACAGGCAATGCTGAACCTGGACCGTGGAGGACTTCAAAAACTCCATATTTAAAAGAGCCAATGGACGCATTTACTGATTATCGAATAAACACAATAACAGTCGTTGCCTGTTCCCAAGCTGGTAAATCAGAATTAGAACTTAACTGTATTGGTTACACAATGGATAATGATCCTTGTGTAATCTTGCTATTACAACCGACATTAACACAAGTTAAGCGTTTTTCTAAATTACGTGTAAATCAGCTGATACGTGATACGAAATGTTTAAAGAAACGTATTGGCAAGTCAAAAAGTAAAAAAGTTAATGCTGGCTCTGGTGATACAGTCTACGAAAAATCATTTCCTGGCGGAATGCTTATTATGGTTGGTACAAATTCTGCGGGGGATTTGGCATCAACTCCGGTAAAAATATTAATCGGTGATGAGTTAGACCGTTTTGCAAAATCTGCAGGTAAAGAAGGTAACCCTTGGCAGTTGGCAATAACACGTCAAACTACTTTCAAAAAGGACTTTAAACGGCTTGGGGTTTCTTCGCCAACCGTTAAAGGTGCTAGCCAAATTGTTAGCCTTTACGAAGAGGGTTCTCAAGCGATATGGGTACATAAATGTCCTGTATGTGGTGAATGGCACGAAATTGTGTTCAAAGATATTCGCTTTGATTATACAAAGTCAGAATCGGAAAACAAAAAAGAGCCAACATACAAAGTTAATTTGATTGGTTGGGCTTGTCCTTCTTGTGGTTGTGTTTCAACCGAAAAAGAAATGAAACGTCAACAGCAAAAATGGTTACATAGAAACCCTGAAGCCTTAAAAGACGGACACGCTTCATATTGGCTTAAAGGCTTTGCAAATGCTTTTGCAGATTGGTCTGCAATTTGCTTAAGGTATTTGAATGTTAAGAACAATCCTCAAGAGTTGCAGGTATTTGTAAACACAGTACTTGGTGAACTTTGGGAGGATAGAGGCGATTTAGCCTCTGAAGATGATTTTCTTCTTCGAAGAGAGGAATACGATGCAGAACTTCCTGAAGGAGTTCTCTGCTTAACTTGTGGAGTAGATACCCAAGACGATCGTTTAGAATATGAGATAGTTGGACATGGTCGTTATAAAGAAACTTGGGGCATTAAAAAGGGCTTTATATTAGGCAAACCCGACAATCCAAAAACTTGGGAAGAGCTAGATGATGTAATTGACCGTGTTTATAAATTTAAAAACGGAAGAGGCTTAAAAGTCTCAATAACAATGGTTGATAGTGGCGGACACTACACACACGAAGTTTATGAGGAATGTTATAAACGCCGCTTGAAAAATGTCTTTGCCGTAAAGGGTAAAGGTGGCGATTATAGATATACAGGACTTCCAACTAAATTAAAACTTCAAGTTGATAATAAAGCGGTTGATTCTTATCTGTTTGTGATTGGTGTTGATTCCGGTAAAGCACAAATTATGAGTGATTTGAAGGTTCAAGAAATCGGGCCACATTATTCGCACTTCCCATTAAATCCTGATAGGGGCTATGATGAGCAATACTTTAATGGTTTGTTATCAGAAGCTCCATTTTGGAGCGGTTCTCGTTGGGTATGGAAAAAACTTCCAGGACACAAACGAAATGAACCTCTAGACATTAGAAACTATGCCAATGCAGGTTTGGAAATTAAAAATCCAAACTTCGATAAAATAGAAGCTCGACTTCGAAATGATGAAAAAACTATTCAGGTTGAAAAGTCTGTACACAAGAAAAAACGCAGATTTAGAAGCCCTGAAGATGAATATTACAACTATTGATTAGGAACAAATAACAATGGCAACTAAAACTATTAAAGAACGTATAGAATTAACACAATCTCGTTTGGATGCATATTATGAGCAAGAACGAAAGATGTTAGCTGACGGTGTTCAAGCATACGGTATCGGTTCACGAAATGTTCAACGCTACAATATCGACTTAGGAAAAATCCAAGCCATGATAAAAACGCTAGAAGCTCAACTTGAGCAATTAGAACGTGAGCAAAGCGGTAAAGCTACAAATCGCCGATACACATTTGTTCCTACGGACCTTTAGAAAGTAAGTTAAAATGTCAAAAAACAAAAGAAAAATAAAAAAAATAAATTATTCGACAGGTACAGGCTACGGTAGTGCTGGCGCAAGTACGCAAAAGAAATCATTAAAAGGTTTTAAGGCTCGTTCAACAAGTCCTAATGAAGATATACAATATAATCTATCAAATTTAAGACCTCGCTCTAGAATGTTGTATATGTCTGAACCTATTGCAACATCTGCTCTTAAAACAATCAGAACAAATGTTGTCGGATTGGGCTTAGTTCCTTCTAGTAAAATTGATTATGATTTTTTAGGAATTTCAAAAGAGTCTGCAGCACAAACTCAAAAACTTATTAATCGCTATTTCGATTTATGGGCTAATAAAAAGTTGAATTGTGATGCGCGTAAGGTCAATAATTTTTATGAAATGCAAGACATCACCTTGTTAGGGGCTTTAATGAATGGTGATGCCTTTGCATTGATTAAACGAAAATCAGCCAACGCAACAAATCCTTTCACTTTGAGAATTGATATGCTAGAGGCTGATTTAATTTCAACACCAAGCGGAACAATGACAACTAGTATCTGTACTGACGGTCAAAATCCCAACAATAAAAATAAAATTTATGACGGGGTTGAAGTTGATGAAGACAATGCGATAACAGCATATCACATCTGTAATCGTTATCCTTATGAAAGCGGAAAGTTCTTAGACGGAACAAAATGGATTAGAGTTCCTGCTTACGGTGATTTATCTGGCACACCAAATATTTTACATATTTGTAAAAATGAACGTGCGGGTCAACTTCGTGGAGTTCCGATATTATCTCAAGTTATCGAACCTTTATTACAAATGCGCAGATATACCGAGTCTGAACTTATGGCTGCATTGGTTAATTCTTTCTTCACTGCATTCATTACGACTGAAAAAGAAAGCCGTATATTAGAAGATGAAGAGGGCACTGATGATATCAACTCAAATGAAGATGATTTAGTTATTGGCACAGGTCAAATTAATCAATTACAACCAGGTGAAAGCATTACATTCGGTGATCCTAAACACCCAAATTCGGGCTTTGATACATTTATGATTACCTTGTGTAAGTTGGTGGCTTCAGCTTTAGAATTACCTCACGAAGTTGTTTTAAAAACTTTCAATTCAAATTATTCTGCATCAAGAGCAGCAATAATGGAGGCTTGGAAAGTATTTAAAGCATATCGCCGTTGGTTTAGAGATGATTTTTGCCAACCAATTTACGAATTGTTGATTGATGAGCTTGTTGCAACGGGTAAGATTTCAGCACCAGGATATTTTGATAATCCATTGGTTAAACAAGCATACTGCGGTTGTAATTGGGTTGGTCCTACACAAGGTCAACTTGATCCGCTTAAAGAAGTTACAGCTGAAGAATTGAAGTGCGAATATGGTTTCTCAACAAGAGAAGAAAGCACAATGAACTTAACAGGCGGTGATTTCGACCGCAATGTTAAACAGCTTGAGGTTGAAGAACAACAACTTGCAACTGTTAAACGGATATCAAATATTACAATCAACTATTCAAAAGATGATTAACAGGTAAATTTAGGGAGATTTATTAATGAAAAATACAAAATTTGGGTGGAAAATTAAAAATTCCATTTCATCTGATGTCGCAGAAATTGACTTATACGGTGATGTCTGCGAAGAAACTCCACGAGATTGGTGGTGGGGTACTGAGTTAGAAGGTGATTATATTGCACTTGAAAAACTTAGACAAGATTTAAAAGCTGTCGCAAATAAACGTGAGTTAAAAATTCACATGAATTCAGGCGGTGGTGATGCTGATGCAGCAATGGCAATTTACGGAATACTAAAAGCTATGCAGTGCAAAAAGACAGTTATTATTGACGGTTTAATTGCAAGTGCAGCAAGTATTATTGCAATGGCTGCAGATGAAATTCAAGTTTATCCAACATCATCATTCATGATACACCCTGCAAAGGCTGGACTTTGTGGTTGGTATAGCCTTCGAGATTGTAAAGAGGTTATTAGCTCATTAGATGCAACAAAAAAACAAATGTTGAATGCGTATTCCGCTTTTAACAAATCAAAATCAAAAGATGAAATTGAACAAATGGTTGAAGATACAACTTGGTTAGTTGGGCAAGAAATTGTTGATTCCGGATTTGCAAATTCATTAATTGATGATGATGAGCATAAAGTTGAGATGAAAATATCAAACGACAAGAAAACCTTGAATGTAAATGGCATTAACTTTGATATGGCGTGCTTGGGTGAACTTCCAAAATCAATACTGGATAAGCAAACAAAAGCAGAGCCAACAATTCAAGAACAAATAACAACCGCTGTAAGTAATGCATTGACAAGTTTTATGAACAAAAACAAAAACAAAGACGAACTATCAACAAAAACCGCTAATGATGAAACTTCAGCAGAGAAGACAGCGAAAGAAGATATAAAAGATGAAAAAGAAATTTCACAAGAACCAGGAAAGGAAAATGACGAAATGGAAATTAAAAATGTTGAAGACTTAAAAAAGAATTATCCGGAGCTTGTTGCTCAAATCGAAAATTCAGCTATCGAAACAAAAAAAGCTGACATCATTGCTTCAGAAAGAACAAGAATTGAAGAAATTGAAAAGATTGAAAATGCAATCGCAGACAAAGAATTAGTAAACAAAGCAAAATTTGACAAAGAAAATTCAATGACTGCAAGCGAATTGTCATTGGCTGTTCTACAACAAACTTCAAACGCTGGCTCAACTTATATGTCTAACTTGCAAAAAGATAATAAAGACTCAAAAGTTGATGATGTAAAAACTGAAGCTCCAAAGACTGATGATATTGATAATGGCAAATCTAACAGTGCCTTTGCACAAGCCTTAGTTAACGCTTGTATTAAAACAAACGGCAAACAACAAGACAAAAAAACAAAATAGTAGTACTTAAAGGGGCAATAAAGAAAGGATAAAGAATTATGGCAGAAAGATTAGACAAAGTTCTAGGTACTGTGGAATACGACAATTTGATTTATTCAACTGACGTTCCTGCAGTAAAAGCACCTGTTACAATCTTGACAGGTCAAGGAAAACTAACACGAGGTACAGTGTTAGCTATTAACGCAAATGAAAAATGCGTAATTATGGGTACAGATAATGGTGCAGAATCTAATGCAACAGTCTTACCAGCAGAGGCAATCTTAGCGGAAGATGTTGATGCAACTAGTGCTGATGCAGTTGCAATGGCTTATGTATCAGGCAGATTTAATGCAAAAGCATTAACAGTTAAATCAGGTTACACTTTAACTGCTGCAGACGAAAGAACTTTAAGAGAAAAAGGTATTTTCTTAGCAGATAAAGCGTAGCTAGAGAAAACAAGATGTAAATATTTTTAGTAAAGAAAGGAACATAATAATATGGCACAAGCACAATATTACGGTACTGAGGTAATGCTTGAAGGTGTTAAAGTTATTGCAAAGGCAACAACTTTTTTACGTGATAGATACTTTCCTCAAGCCCAATATTCAAAATTTTTGACAAACGAAGTAATTATTGAAGAGGAACGTGAAGAGGCTGGTATTGCTCCTTTTGTTGTTCCATATATCGGTGGTGTACCAGTAACAAGAGAAGGTTACACAATCAAAAAATATGAACCTGCAAATATCGAACCTAAAATTCCGATGACAATCGGTGATTTAGAAAAGAAGGGTTTTGAAGAGGATGCTTTCAATCAATTAACACCTCAACAACGTGCAGCTGAATTATTGGCTAAAGACTTCAAAAAATTAGACAAAATGATTGCACGTACAGAAGAGTTAATGGCTGCTAAAATCATGTTAGACAATGCGATTGATATTGAAGCTAAAACAGGCAAAGACTCTAAGCCTAAACAATATCGTATGCAGTTCTATGAAGGCACTAACCCTAATACTTATGCAATTACTAAGAAATGGGGTACAACAGGCTCTGATTGGAAACAAGATATTACTAATATGTGTTTAGAAGGTCAAAAGAATGGTGTAATTTTTGAAGACTTAATTGTTACACCGAGCGTTTATAAACAAATGTTAGCAGATGATGCATACTTGAAAATGTTAGACAATAGAAACTTTAATATTGGTAACATCAACCCAACAGGCATTAATCAAGAAACGGGTGCTGTATTCTTAGGCAAATTAATTGTTTATGGCTTTACTTTAAACTTGATTTCTTACAATCAAGCATATAAAGACGGTACTGTTAAACAATATATTCCAGACGGAACAATTATTTTAGCAGTTCCAGGAGCTGGACAACGTGTTTATGGTGCAGTAACTCAAATGGAAAATGGTGAATTCAAAACTTACTCAGGTGATAGAGTTCCTCAAGAATTCCATAGAGACGAAGCTGCAACAAAAGAATTGAAAATGACAGCTAAACCATTCTTAGCACCTAGAATTTTCAATGGCTTTATGTCAGCTCAAGCAGTAACAGTTGCATAATTTCACTTCACGATATATACATAAAAAAGAGTACAGGCTATTAAGTCTGTACTCTCTTTTAAAAAGATAAAACAATAAGGAGCATATAAAATGATTAAAATTATAAACGGTGTTGTTTGCGACAACAACAATAAAAGAATTGAACTTAATACGATTGTAGATGATTTCACACCAGAACAAGAAAAAATTCTTGTTGATGAAGGGTTTGCAGTTCGTATTGGTGAAGAACTAAAAAAAGAAGAACCTGTAAAAGTTCCTCAAGAAAAACTACAAGTTCAAACTCAAGCATCTGCGCCAAAGGGTGAAGATGATTACCTTGATGATGAAGGAAACTTCGAAGCTGAACGAGCTTTGAGATTGAATGTTGAAAACTTAAAAACATTGGCTAAAAAACACGGTTTAACGGATGAAGAATTAGTTACTGAAAACAATGAAAATAAAACAAAAAAAGAAATTGTTGCATTGATTGTTGAAAAATTATCTGCGCCAAAGGGTGAAGATGAAGAAACAGAAGGCGAAACTTCAAAAATAATGCCAATTGTTGGAGACGGTACTGACGGGGTGGCATAAATGACACTCAAAGATGATATAAAAAAAGACATTCAAAACGTATTTATGAATGAAGAGGAATTTGCGGAACAACACGAATTTGACGGTGATTTAGTTACTTGTATTGTTGATGATGATTTGTTGAAACAAAACAAATTAAAATCTGAAACTTACAAAGGTACAAAGATGATACACGTTCCAAAATGTCAATTAAAAGGTGTTCCGATTCCTTATGGTGATTTTGTTACATTTGACGGTAGAAGTTATACAGTGACTGATGTTGATAACAATGCCGGCATGTTAACAATCACACTTGATACAAACCGCAGTTTATAAAGGATTTAGATTTATGGTTGATTACAAACATAATGCACCTGTGACAATCAATGTTAAAACTGTAGGTTTTTCAGAAGTAGAAAAAGCGTTGGGGGCATTCAAAGAGAAAGCCCCTCACGTATTATATAATGTCGTTAAGCGTGTAGCTTCCAATGTAAATAAAAACATTGCAAAACACACAAAAAAGGTTTATTCAATAAAATCAGCAGACGTGAAAAAAACATTAGAGGTTAAATATCCGTCAAAATCTGATTTAACAGCAATGATTACATCAAAGGGAACAACATTATCTTTGATAAAATTTAAGGTAATATCACCTAAAGGTATTGATCCAATCGAAATGAAGGGCATACCAAAAGAAGGTGATAAAAACTATCCAGGACGTGCAAGATATAAAGCAAAGGTCTTGAAATCTTCCAAAACCGTAAATATAACACACGCTTTTGTGCAAAAAATGAAAAATGGTCACATTGGTTTATTTAGAAGGCGTATTTTAAGTAAATCGTTTAAGCAACAATTTAGAAAGCAATTGAAAAAATCTGGCGGTGATAAATTAATTAAAAAGTTGCACGGTCCGTCAGTTCCTCAAATGATTGCTAATACTAAAATTAGGGATTTGTTAAACAAAGATGCGCAAGCTACTTACGAAAAGCGTATTGAACACGAGATTTCAAGAATTTTAAAAGGTTACGGAGCAAAATAATAAATGAATACAAGAACATTAAAGCTCGCTTTAAAAGACGAGTTACAAACCTTGTTTACAAAGGCGGATTATCCCGTAAAAATGCCAAAGGCTGTATATGTTGATACGTTGCCTAAGAAAAAATATGAAGATGAAAACTCAATGTTCCCTTTTGCGCTAATTTTAAGCGAGGAAGAGGAGCTATATATTAATCCTTCAGACGGCAATAATACCTCAAAGATTAACATTTGTTTTGGTTCAAATTTCGAGGATAAAGATACCGCAACAGTGGAATCTCTCGTTGATAAAACGTATCACTATTTAGCTGAACATATTATTGGTGGTTATTTTGAGGCTATGGACTCTATATCCGTAAAATACGGTGAGGATGAGTATCAACCATTTGTTTACGGCTGTATGACCGTAAATTTTAAAATGCCCGAATTACAAATGAATGGCACAAATGATATTGAAATTTAGTTAAGAAAGGAAATATTAAAATGGCTAAAAGGATTGAAAACAAAGAGCCTAAACAAAATGAAACACAAGTTGTTTATATCGGGCCAACTTTGAAACAAACAAATCAATTTGCTGTGCTTTTAGGTGAGTTACCAAAAGATTTACAGGAATTAAAAAAAAATTGCAAGGTTGCAAAAAACCTTATTGTAAGCCTAGACAATTATGTACAGGCTTTAGAAGAATTAAAGAAAAAAGGTTCGTTAATACGAACAAGTTTTCAAAAAGTTAGCGGTTATTTAAGAGAACAAAGAAAGGGATAAGGACTTATGGGACATGGAATTAAAATTGCTGAAAATCCAACAAGATTAAGCACACCTGTTCAAAGTGATGCAGCCTGTCAGGTTGTTGTTGGACGTGCTCAAATCAACTTGCTTGATAATCCGGAAGATGCAGTAAACAAACCAATTCTTGTTACTGATTTTACAGAGGCTGTTGCTAAAGTTGGTTATTCAGAAGATTTCGATAATTACGAAATCAACCAATCTATTGCTATGACGTTTAAAAACTTTGCCGTAGCACCTATTATTTTTATCAATGTTTTAGATCCAAACAAAGACTCTCACGTTGAAAAAGTAAACAACGCTTCTCAAGCAATTACAGACAAAAAGATTGCACTAGATGTTAAAGGTATTTTACTAAAATCAATCAAATTGACTGATTCAGCTGAAGCGGGTGCAACTGTTTATACGGTTGATGAGGATTATGTTGCTGCATTTGATGATGACGGAAATGTATTAATTACAATTACTGAAGACGGTAAATTAAAAGATGCTGAAACGGTAAAGGTTTCTTATACAAAGTTAAAACCTTCAGGGGTTACAACAAACGATATTGTTGGTGGTTATAATGCTGCAACAGGTACTTATAAAGGTATTGAATGTATTGAAAAGGTATTCCCTGTATTAAATAAAGTTCCTGCAATTTTAACAGCTCCAGGATTTTCTCAAGAGCCTGTTGTAATGGCTGCATTAAAAGCTAAATCAAACGGAACAAACGAAGTATTTAAATCAATTAATATTTGTGACGTTCCAACTGATACTTGCAAAACTTATGACTCTGTTAATGCTTGGAAAAATGCAAATTCATACACCGATAAAATGACATATTTAGGTTGGCCAATGGTAAAATTTGGCACTAAAAAGGTTTATGCATCAGCTCACATGTCGGCTTTGTTCGCAAATAAAATTGCTAATCTAGACTCAGGTGTTCCTTGTGAATCACCTTCAAATCTAGATGCAGGCATTCAAGGTTGTTGCTTAAAGGACGGGACAGAAGTAAACCTAACAATCAAACAAGCTAATGTATTGAATGATTGCGGGGTGTTTACATACATTAATTGGCAAGGTTGGAAGTCTTGGGGAAACAATATGGCTTGTTATCCTTCAAACAATGATGTGAAAGACCATTTTATTAATGTTCGTAACTTCTTTAATTGGTGGGCTAATTCGTTCATTTTGACATATTTTGCGCAAATTGATAGAAATATGAAACCACGCAACTTAGACCGAATAGTTGACACTGAAAATATCAGAGCGAATGGTTTTGCAAAAAATGAAAACATTGCAGCTGCACATATTGAATATGTGTCTGACTCTAATCCGATAACATCAGTTATTGGCGGAACAATCAAATTTAATCAATATCTATCATGTTTCGTTCCAATGCAAGAAATTGTAAACGAGCTAGAATATGATGTTGATGCGCTACAAAAAGTATTATTCGGAGGTAATTAATAATGAGTAATATTCCAGAACATACAACTCTATATAATTTATACAATGCCAATGACAAACTTGTTGGCGAAACTGAAACAACATTACCTTCATTTGAACAGATGACAAATACTGTTTCAGGCGCAGGCATTCTTGGTGAATATGAAACAGCCGTTGCAGGTGCTTTTAGTTCAGCTGAACTTGAAATTCCATTTAGAATGTTCAATAAAGAAGCTGCTGAATTATTGAAATCTACATCAATGATTTTCTTAAGAGCGTCAGTTCAAGAGGTAGATCCACAATCTCACAAGAAGGTTAATAAAAGCCTTAAAGTAACAATGTCAGGCACTCGTAAAGGTGTAACACTTGGTACTGTTGGCAACGCTAAAACAATGGACAGTTCAATCAAACTTGAAGTTACTTATTTCAAATATGAATATGACGGAAAAGTATTGTTTGAACTTGATAAATTGAATGGTATTCATAAAGTAAACGGTGAAGACCAAATGCTTGAAATTAATTCTATGATTTAGATGTAATCATTTCTTGTAGTTAGTATATTTGCTCCTAAGCCCTGATATGGTTGAAGAAATTTAACTGTTGAAGGGTAAGGGGCATTTTTTTGAAAAACAATTTAAGGAGCAAAAATTATGACAAAACAACCAACAAAGCAAGTTACAGCTGATGTAACAACAAATCAAACTGCAAAAACATTTAACTTCAAACGTGCGGGTGTTGAAGTTCCGTTAGTTTTAGAATTGGACGAGCCTGTAAAGTTCGAAGGCAAGACTTATAATGATATTGATTTAAGCGGCTTATTAGATTTAAAGCCTACTGATTTTCAAAATGCACAAAGAATATTTGAGGCACAGGGCGGAATTGCTACCGCAGACATTGAACTTGATATGGGATTTACTTTATTAATTGCCTCTATTGCGACAAATTTACCAATTGAGTTTTTTAATGATTTAAAACTTCCTATTGCAATGTGGGTTAAACAAGTTGTAGCACGTTTTTTGCTAAGTATGGTATAACCACATTTGGTGAACTAGATAATTTGCAAATGAATTGTGTGTTTCTTGCAATGCAATGTAATACACCCGTTTCTTATTATCGAGGTCTTCCGTTAGATTTATTAGGAAAAGAGCTTGAATATTTAAACAAAATCGAAAATACTATTAATTCAGGAAAATAAGATTTATGGCTGGAACAAAAAAAGAATTTAGAACTGACGTTGTAATTGGCGGTAAAACAAATCCGTCATTAAAGAAGGCTACTTTATCGGTTAAAAAATCCTTTGGTGAGATTAAAAAATTTGCTTTAGGAACATTAGGTGTAGCAAGTGTTACAATGGCGCTTGGCAAACTTAAAGACACTATGAATGAATGTGTTGATAAAGCAAAAGACCAACTAGAGGCAGAGCTTAAACTTCGCAACGCAGTTTCTAATTCAGCCATTTATCGTAACAAAGATTTAAAAACACAACAACGAATCAACCACGAACTATTAAATGAAGCTTCTTGGATTCAAAAAATTGGTGTTATTGGTGATGAAGTTACAATCGCAGGTCAACAACAATTAATGAACTATGGCTTGAATTCTAAGCAAGTTCAAAAATTATCTGCAACAATGGGTGATTTGTTGGTTAAACAAAAAGGCTTGAAAGCAACACAAGAAGATGCCGTTGGTGTTGCAAAATTAATGGGTAAAGTTTTGGCTGGTAATGCGGGAGCATTAAAAAAACAAGGTATTCTTTACACAAAACAAGAAGCAGAAATTTTTAAAAATGGTACGCAAGCACAACGTTATGCTTTACTTGTAAAATTGTTAGACAAAAATGTTGGTGGCTTGAACCGACAAATGGCACAAGCTCCTGAAGGTAAAATTCAACAAATGAATAATTTGTGGGGCGATATGCAAGAACGTATTGGTATGCGATTAATACCATATCAAGCTAAATTTGCCGAGTATGCAATAAAAGCAATGCCTTATGTAGAAAATGCTGTTTATGCTTGTTTAACTGCTTTTGATAAACTTGACGGTGTTATTCATGGAGTAGTTAATTTCTGTGGAACATACGGCAAAAATATATTAATTGGATTTGCTGGCGTTACAGCAGGACTTGTAACATACAAAACAATACAATTGGTTGAATGGCTAGGTAAGGCTGTTATCGTTGCCTCAAAAGAGGGCTTAATTGCAACAACAAATTTTGGACGATTAGGACTTATGATTAAAGGTATGCCGATTTTAATGAGAACTTGGACGGCTTCAGTTTGGGAAACTGTTGCTGCACATACTGCATTGAAGGCTGCAACCGGAGTCGGTCTATTAATAGTTGTACTTGGTGTTGTTGTTACATATTGGAAAGATATTTGTATTTGGACTCAAAAAGCCATTGATAAAACAAAAGAATTCTTTAGGGCTAAAGACAAAGCACCAAGTAAGGAAGCTAAAGCCGAGCTGGATAGTATGACACCTCTTTCAGGTGGTACAATGCCAACTAAGCAAGGGTTTGCGCTTGGAACAAATCATTTTGTAGGAGGAACAACACTTGTCGGTGAACATGGTCCGGAAGTTGTTAACTTACCAAGAGGTTCTGAAATTCTTTCTAATAATAAATCTCAACAAGCAATGGGCGGAGTTTCTTGCAATAATACCTTCAATATTGTTATTAAAGGTAACGCAGATGAAAACACTGTTAAAACAGCAGTATCATCAGCATTGAATGATTTTATGGCTAAATTTAACGCAATGCAACAACGTCAAAGACGTTTAGGATATGCTTTTTAAAGGAATAAACAATGGATTTATACACTACAAATAGCGGTGATACCTTCGATATTATCGCTAAAAAATTCTACGGAAAAGAGCGTTATCTTGATAAGTTGATAGATGCAAATCAAGATTACAAAGACACAGTATTGTTCACTTCAGGGGTTGTCTTAAACATTCCTGAAGTTGATACTACTGTAACAGCTGAAGAACCAAGCACATCTTGGAGAGAATAATGTTTGATGTTCAAAAGAAAAAAACACCGATAGAAAAAGAATGTTGGGACGTTCGCCACGTGGTTATGGACGTAACCTACGAAGGAAAAAACATTTCTGATAAAATCAATTTTCATTTGTTGTCTGCAACCGTAAACGATAATGCTTCAAATGTTGCTGATGATATTTCAATCACTCTAGATGATAGAAATGAGGATTGGTTAAATAAGAATATTGTAAATAGTGGTGACAAAGTTAATCTTCAAGCTGTTTCTTATAATTGGAATTACAAAGGCGAAATATACCGTATGAAATACGGTGAATTTTACGTTGATGAGCCTGAATACACCGTCAACCCTTCAACCTTCTCTCTAAACGCATTGAGTGTAAAAGCCAATGGAAACTTTAGAGACGTTCCTCACTCAAACATTTGGAAATCAACTACTATTAAAAAGATTGTTGATACAATCGCAAAACGCAACGGTTATGGCATTGTTTACGATACAAAGCGTAATTACACAATAAAAGAGCTTGAGCAATCTGAACAAACTGACTTTGAATTTTTAAAAAGTTTGTGTTCAGACAATGGCTTAGTTTTAAAGTTGTACAATACAAAAATTGTTATTTTCGACGAGGCAAGTTATGAGCAAAAAGAGCCTGTAGCAACAATTACACGAAATGACATTGTTGGCCAGATAAATTTTCGTAGAAAATTGACTGATTGCGGATATGATAAAGCCGTTTTGAAGTGCAAACGTTCAAAGAATAAAGGTAACATCACTGCAAGTTTTACACGTCCTGGAGCAAAAGGTAATAAAGTATTAGCGCTACACGACTCTGTTGATACACAAGCTGAAGCTCTTAGAGTTTGCCAAACAAAACTTAGAGAAAAAAACAAGGACGAATATACAGTAAGCTTTACTATGTCGGGGTTATCTAAAATAAACTCCGCCGAAGTTGTTAAACTTGAAGGCTTTGGGCAATTTGACGGTAAGTATTATATTGACAGTAAAAATCAATCATTTATTCCGACAAGTGCTAGTTTTCAAGCTCATAGAATTTTAGGATATTAACAAACATGAACATTGACAACATTTTAAGACATATTATAAGAATTGGAACTGTAACGGCGATTGATGATGCATCAGGTTATGTACAAGTTAACTTTGATGATAGAGATGATGCGCCGAGAGACCTTCCAATGTTTTCTCTTATTAAAGAATATAATATGCCGGATATTGATGATCCTGTTTGGTGTTTGTTTATTCCGTTTGCGCCCGACGGAATTTGCTTAGGTCGTTGGTTCGATAACGAAGCTAATAAACCACCTGTAAATAACCGTAATATTTGGCATAAGTTATTACGAAAAAAAGGCTCAATGTCGTTTGATGATGAGTCTGAAACGCTTACGATAAACGCTAAAAATATTGTCTTTAATGCAGAAAAAACAGATTTTAGCGGTGAAGTTATGATTGCACAAAAATTAACTGTTAAAGGCGAGCTTAACGGATTTGGAAAAGCTACATTTGCTAGTGATGTTATTGCAAATGGAATAAGTCAGACAACACATACTCATATTTGTACTGCTCCAGGAAGTCCGAGCGGTAGCCCTCAATAATAAAGGATAAGATATGTCAACTTTAGGATATTTAGAAGATATACAATTTCGTGTTAATTCAATAAAATTATTAACCTTTAAGGATTTATCAAAGCAAAAAACTGCGAAATTTCACCACCACGAAGTTATTGGCAAAAAGGCTTTGAGTGAATTTTTAGGTCAGGACTTAGAAAAATTAACATTTACCATTGATTTATTTGAAGGGCTGACGGTTTCAGTAAAAGAGCAACTAGAGATTTTAGACGGTTATCACCGAGAAGGTCAACCGCTAGAATTTGTTGTTGGTACATCTTCATTCGGACTTGATAAATGGGTTATTACTGATTTGTCAGAAAGCTATAATCAAATTTATCGTAACGGTGCAATTACTCAAGTATCGGTCGATATTTCTTTGGAAGAATATATTTCCGATGTAAATCTTATGCCGAAAATTGATGCAACTTCAAAGAGCCTTTTAAAAAAGGGTATTGGCTATTATTGCAAAACAAAGAATGTTGCAAAAACAGCTCTTTCCGGCGGATATAACAGTATGGTTAGAGCTGAAGCAATGGACGTTTTATTAAATCAGATTAATTTATAGAAAAGAAAAGGAATGTGCAAAAAATGCAAATTACAGAAGTTGTTATTGTCGGCGATATTCTTGAAAGATTGCGAAATCAATTAAGTAATTTGCTTTCTACAAGGATTGGAACATTGCCACTTGATAGAGATTTTGGACTAGATATGGGTTTTATTGATAGACCTTATCCAAAATTTAAGCAAATGTATTTAATCGAAGTAAACAAAAAAATTAAAAAATATATACCGGCCATTAAAGTTAATTCTATCGAATTCGAGATAAATAAAACTTATCCAGACAAAGTTAAAGTTACTTTTAATGTTGGTTCAGTTGGATAAAGGGGAGTAAAAATGTCAAATATTGAAGAATTTAAAAACGTACCTGAGTTGTCGTTGATAAATACAAACGCTGAGGAATTGTTGGTACGTGCTATTCAAGCCTACGAAGAGGAATATAAAAATATCACAGGTGATGCGGAGTTCAAACTTCAGCCTGCGGATAAAGAACGTATTTTGTTAAATTCTGCGGTTTATCTAGTTGCACTTGCGCTAATATCGGGTGACGTTGAATATAAACAGGGTATGCTTAAATATGCAAAAGGTCCGTCTTTAGATAATATTGGTTTAACTCGTGGCAGTATAGAACGCCCTGAAGATAAATCCGCTATTGTTGATGTCAAATATTCGTTTGAAGTTACCGACCAACAAATTACAATCCCTGTTGGTTCTAGAGTTTCTTGTGGAAATGTTTATTTTGCGACAACAGAAGAATATACAGCACCAATTGGTGCAACAGAAGCTGAACTTGTTTTGACTTGTACAGAAAAAGGGGAAATTGGAAACGGGTTTACTCCAGGAACAATTACAACAATTACGGATCCAATTCCTTATGTTAAATCTTGTACAAATACAACAACCTCTCAAGGTGGTGTAACGGTCACAGATGATGATTATACACGCAAGATTTATAATACACCTGAAACTTATTCTGTGGCGGGTCCTCGTCAAGCCTACGAGGCGAAGGTTAAAGAATTTAATGAAAATATTACTGATGTTTGCGTAACAACTCCGGACGATAAGTTTGAGGTTACTTATACTTTTGACAACAATGATGCGGGAGGAACTGAAACTATTGAAAACAAAGTTGTTGACGTTACAACAGGTACTATTGCAACTGAAGGCTCAAATATTAGTGCTTACACCTGCAACTTATCTGATACTAAGCTAGAATTGACATTTACAAAGCCTGTTAATAAAATCGAGTTCGAACTAACACGTGGTGGAATTGTTGACATTTATGCACTGTTGAAAAATGGTGCAATACCGACTGAAACATTTAATAATGCACTTCAAGCGTTTCTTTCTGATGAAAAAATAAGACCATTGACAGATAAAGTTGAAGTTAAAGCTCCAACGGAAAAAGAATACGAAATTAATTTTGAATATTATATTGACTCAATCAATCGAGCTGAAGTTACAATAATAAAAAATAAAGTTGCGGAAGCGGTTGATAAATATATATCTTGGCAAAATCTAAAATTGAAACGTGATATTAATCCTGACGAATTAACAAGGCTTGTGAAAGAGGCTGGCGCAAAACGTTTAGTTATTACAAAGCCTGTTTATACAAAATTGAAAGAAAATGAAGTTGCAAAATTAAAAACAAAATCTATTGAATATAAAGGGCTTGAATAACAATGAATTTAGAAAATATTGATTTATTAAAGGTTATTCCTGAAAACTTTAGAGATGATATTGAAACAAGATGTTTTGCTAGAGCTTTCAATGCAATTTTTAAAGATGCAACGGCAATACCAAATAAAATTCCGATTTATGCAAGATTAGACAATTTGACATCTCTTGAATGTGATGCGTTAGCGATTGAAATGCATGTTGATGTTTATAATTCTGATTGGGATATAGAGCGTAAACGTGTTGCTTGCAAAAACAGTTATCTTTGGCACTTGCATAAAGGTACGGTTTGGATATTAAAGGACTATATTAAATCAATTATTGGTTCTGCACAGATTAAAGAATGGTTTGAATATAACGGGCTACCGTATCATTTTAAACCAACTGTTGATTATGTTAATAACGCCGTTGAGTCAACGGCGTTAGAAGAACTGCGACAAGCAATTTTAACGTACAAAAATCAACGATCAATAATTGACGGTTTTAATATTAATTACAAAGCGACAAACGGCACACGCTTTGTCGGTATTTCGAGAGTGAAAATGGTTCTATTGAGTAGACCTTTGGAATCGACTCAAGAATAGTTTTAAGAATAAAAATAAAGGAAATTTAACAATGGCACAACAATATTATACAGTAGCGACAAATAAAGGGCTTGAATTGATTAATGCTCACGTTTTAGACGGCAATAAACCATTTATGGCAGATAATTGGTATATCGCATTAGGTGACGGAAATTTAACACCGTCAAAAGATACAACACAATTGGTTCACAAAATTTTTGATAAAAATTCAGAAGGTTATCAAGGCTTTACTGTAACAACAGATAAAGAATGGGGCAGAATGGCAAAGATAACTTTACCGGATGTTTTAAAAGGGCAAGTTATTAGAGAAATTGGTTTGTTTAACGAAAATGACGAACTAATGTTAGTTGCAAATACTTATATTAATTTATCTGAGATGAGCGATAATGACGGCTTGAGTTCTATCTTGCAACCTGCAATTTCGTTGAAAGCTATTCCGGATAATGTTCTGATTTTGAACGTACCTGAAGGTGATTATGTAACGCATGAAGTTTATGACCCTAAAATGGAAAATGTGGATAATTTACTAAATGCATTGACTGCTAAATTTGCAAATTATAGACCTATAGAAATCGGTGCGCCGATTCCAACACTATCTGACAACCTACCCGATAATGCAATTTGGCTTGAAGGTGCAAAGGTTGCCAAGGTTGACTATCCAACGTTGCATAACGTGTATGGTGACAAGTATTATATCACAAACTTTGAAGATGTTGGTTTGATTTCTAGCGGTGTTCAATTTGAGTATAACGGGAAACTGACTAATTATTCTTCTAGAAATTTTATACAAACAGCCGAAAAGTTTATAACAAACGGTAGACCGTGGTGTATTAGATTTCGTCACAAAACGCCTAGCGCATTTAGTGCGGTTTATAGCTTGTTAGGTAATGCAACAGGTGCTAATTTCAAACAAGCAATTGAATTTGACGTAATGACAACAGGCTTATTGAGATTGTGCATATCTTCTAACGGAACATCTTACAACATAGTAAATGCTAAAACTGGTGCTAACAAACTACTTGTCGATACATGGTATGATATTATTCTAAAATTTACAGGCTCTGCATATATTGTTACTTTCAAACAAGTTGTTGAAGATGCGGAAGTAAACAATGAAGGCGAATGGACTACTGACCTTAATATAGCCTCTGAAGTAGCTATCTACGAAAATGCGGAAGATGACAATTTGCTATGTTTGGGTAATCACGTCTACACTGCAAGTGCGCAACTACCTTGCTTAGGTGTAATCGATTTTACTAAATCTCACATATTAACAACGTCTGAAAATGCGACAGAAAATTTTGATGAAGTTTTCTGGAAATGGACGAAGAAAAGAGACGAAGATGTAGACTATTTTAAGCTACCTGATGCACGCAATAGAGTATTGTGGGGAACAACAGAATCTAACTTTGGTTACAGCTTACCTAAATTGCCAAATATTACAGGCGGTTTTGGTGCTAATGGTAGCGGTTG
>ENA-UERK01000890-UERK01000890.1-human-gut-metagenome-genome-assembly--contig:-NODE-890-length-24013-cov-17.074657_pt1 | contig 24013 bp, 19 predicted proteins | sample MGYA00242957_ERZ507957 | MGnify/ENA primary metagenome ERZ507957 (study PRJEB26167, sample SAMN06115538) | human gut metagenome | host: Homo sapiens | place: China:Heilongjiang | collected 2015-11-06...
TATCTCAATGGCTTTTTCGTCATCCTCCGCCTTTTCCTCGGCTGTTTTCGGGCGCTTTACTATGACGGAAGCGCGGCAATTGTAGCCGCAGACATATTCCGCCGGCGTCTCAAGGCTGTCTGTCTTATAGTCAGTCTCGTCCGTGCAGCGCTCGAATGCGCATGATATGCTGTGTCCGCATCTGCGGAATTTCTCTTCGTATTCCGCGCAGATTGCCTCTATCCTGCCGCGGAGCGCAGTCTCCTTTTCGAAAATTTCTTCTTTTGTCATTTTGCTCAGTCTTGTTTCCATAGCGTCCTCCGAAAAAAGTTATGTAAAATTTTATTTATTTTTTGCAAAGTTATTGAAAAATACGGATTTTTAATGTAAAATATAAGTAATATAGTTTTGATGCCGCATGCATCGCTGTAATTTTGAGAAAAGGAGCATACCGCGATATGGACAGAGACAACGATAAAACCGTAACCTTTACTCCCGAGATTGAAGGGGAGCTGGAAAACCGCTATATTTTGCAGGCCGTATACGATGCTCTCAGCGAAAAAGGATATAACCCGATAAATCAGATAGTCGGCTATATCCTCTCGGAAGACCCGACCTATATAACCAACTACAAGAATGCCCGCAGTCTCATCTGCAAGATAGACAGAGACGAACTGCTTAACAGCATGGTAAAGCAGTATCTCGGCATACTCTGACATCGGCAAAAAAAGAAAGCGTGCGCTTTCCGCAATATTTTCGTCCGAAACCGGCGGCGTCTGCCCGCCGGTTTTGTTTTCTCCTGTAAAGCCGTGCAAATCCGCATCAAACTTTTACCCGATTATATTATATCTTCATTTTTCATTTATTTCAAGCGTTTTTTCTAAAAAGTTACAATCTCGGCAAAAGTCGGCGCAAGTCTGACGTATATGGCGGGAAAATCCGTCGGCGGCAGAGGATTTTTCCCGAGCCCGCACTCCAGCGTAAAGGCAGGTATGCCAAGCTGCTCTATCACCCAGTCCTTGTAGCCGCCGTGTGAAGCGATGGCATCGGGTTTTGCGAGCGTATAGCCGCTCTTTTCCGCCATTATGCGTGCGAGCGCTTCCCCACCCTCGGGAGTTTTTCCGCAGTAATCGTAATATATCTCCTCGCCCTGCGTATGCAGAGCGACGGCGGCGCGCAGTCCTGTCGATATACTCCGCGTGAAATCGCAGAGCGCGTGCGTTTCGGGTTCGCTCTCGGCATATTTCCCGCCATAGCGCGTGCTTCCCGCCGTGAAAATGCCCATGCGCCGCTCCTCCTCGCGACAAAGGTCAAAGCCTGCATTGTAATTGTGATTGAGATCCACGCCGCGCGCGTTAGCCTGCCAGCATGCAAGCTCATCTCCTCCACGCATCCGCGAGAGCATATACCTCTCGTTTTCATCCGTGCGCCCGAGTGCAATCTCCGCTCCGTCGGGATTGAGCATCGGGATGATATATATGCGCCGCTTTGAGAGTACCTTTGCCGTTTTGTCTCCCCATATGGCTCCCTCGGCGATATCGCGGGCAAATTTCAGCGCGAGCGCCGCCGTTATCCTCTCCATGCCGTGGTGCACGCCGACAAAAAGCACGCTTTTTCTGCCGCTGCCGAGCGAAAGGCAAGATATCTCCCTGCCGCGCACGCTTTTTCCTATGGAAAAGACCTCGACGGCACATTCCTTTTTCAGCTTTTCCGTCTCCTCCGCCATCTCTCTGTAGCCGACCTCTTTACAATAATCCATAAAACCCTCCTGTTTTGCTTTTCTCTCCTCATATTTTATGAACATATTTTCGATTTTGACAAAATTTTTCAAAAAAATGCGAACAAAGGTTTGACTTTTTGAAATAAGTGTGATATAATGTATGCGGATAATTATGAAAACCGAAAGGAAAAAGGAATTATGGAAATTCTTACTCCGCTGGAGCAGGCTGTATATGATTATATCAGCCGTACTATAGAGAAGCTCGGCTATGCCCCATCGGTGCGCGATATCAAAGCCGCCGTCGGCATAAAAAGCACCTCTACCGTACATTCTTATCTTGAGCGGCTCGAAAGAAAAGGCTACATCGAAAAGGAGCAGGGTAAAAGCCGCACAATCCGTACCCGCGACAAGCAGGAGGAGCCGACGGCGAGAAAAATACCGATACTCGGTCAGGTCGCCGCAGGCACACCTATACTCGCTGTTGAAAACTGTGAAGGCTATGTCGATTTCTGCCCGACAGGGACGACGCTCGGCGACGAGCTTTTTGCCCTGCGTATCAAGGGCGAAAGCATGATAGAGGCAGGCATCATGAACGGCGACTGCGTTATCGTCAGCAGAACAAGCTATGTCGAAAACGGTGATATCGCCGTCGTACTGCTCGACGATGAAGCAACTGTAAAGACCTTCTACCGCGAAAACGGCATTTTCCGACTTCAGCCGGAAAACCGAACGATGAAGCCCATCATAGTAAAAAGCGTATACATTCTCGGAAAGGTCATTGCAAGCGTAAGATATTATGAATGATGTTATATTGCCGAGAATACTTTCCTCCACAGGCACATTCATCGGCAGAGCAAACGGCAGAGATTATCATCTCATTCCGCAGATAGCGGAGAGCACCGCATGCGACGGTTTTGAGCTGATGCTTCTTGAAGATTGGAGCGAGCGGCTGCCCGCCGTCTGCGATTTTCTGCTTGCCTCGGGATTTCTTCCCGAAACGGTTCATCTGGAAAAGAATATCGGTGTTCTGCTCTCCGCAGGCACGGAAAAGTGCGCGGGAGAGGCTCTCGAAATATTCCGCCGCGATATCGTTGCGGCATCAAGGCTCGGTGCACGACTCGCCGTACTGCACTTCTGGGGAGGCAGGCTCTCGGATTATCATATGGACAAAAATCTGCCGCTCATCCCGCTTTTCTATGATATAGCGGCAGAGTCCGGCATTCTTCTCACGATAGAAAATATCCCTTGCGTATACGGCACGCCGCTTTTCATGTGGAACAGGATTGCCGCATATTATCCCGAGGCAAAGTTCATTTTCGATACGCGCTTCGGCGGCTTTCATAATGAATATAAGAAGATTTTCGCCTCTCCGCATTGGAAAAACGTATGTCATATGCACATAAGCGATTTCGGCGGAGAGATGATACATCCCATTCTCCATCCGGGTAATGGCACAATAGATTTCGACGACCTTTTTGCCGCGATGCCTTCTTATCCACAGGCGATAGCGGTGGAGTCGCCCGTGCTCAACGGCAACGGCACAGTCGATATTGAAAAGCTGAACCGCACGGTCGCATACACGCGCGAAATGTGCGAAAAATACCGCAAATAGGCGGCATATAATCAGTTCCCCCGGCAGGAAGCAAGAAAAAGCGGAAGTTTCACCCCCACTTTCGTCTATCTTGCTTCTTTTTTTGCGCGTTTCCGCCGCCGCTGTTGCGGTGGGCACAAAGAAGCATAAAGAAAGCTTTTCCTTCTCGCGCTTTTTAGTGACAAAAAGTACCAAAAGTCATTTAAGAGGATTTTCCATCCTCTTAAAAATCTCCTTCCGCGTGCACGAGTTAGTCGCGGGAAGCAGTGCGTGGCGAGTGTGTGCGGCAAATAGCTAAGAGAAAATCGGTAGTTTTACCGCTCTCCGCGGTTTCAGCTATACCACGCGTGCGAACATATCACACGAGAAAGCCGAGCAGATTCGTGCACGCATTGTCTGCACGCCCGTTGAAAAAGAGTGGCGGGCGTGAATAGAGTGAGTGCGCTGACGGGACTATCAAAATAAACCCTATTTCGCTATGTTCGCACACAGACGCGCACCCAAATCTGAACCGCGAGGTTCGCCATAGCCTGACATGGCACAGCAGCAAATCCGAGTCGGCGCTTGAGCGTTTCGAACCTGTAGCCGTGGTTCAGCAATTGCCGGACGGTCGGGGAAGTGTGTTCGCACCGGTCGCCGCGAGGCGACGGAAGGTGTTTAAAAGAGGGATTGACACATATGCGAAGCATGTGTGTCGGCGTCGCCGAGACGGGAGTCAATACTTTCCTCTTTTTGTCCTTTTCGTTCTTTTCGGACAAGCGAAAAGAACTCTGAAAGAAAAAATTCTTTAATACCTCTTTGTGGGGGTCGATCAGTCTCACGCTCCTGCAACCTCGCAAAATTTTTTATGAATTTCGTAAATTATTTTATATAAAACGCTTGACAAATTACGAAAACAGTGGTATAATATCCGCGTAAACGGAAAAGATATTGCAAAACAGGAGGCTGATTATGAAAAAAAGTGTATATTCTCTCGTTCTCTCGGACGAAATAATCGATGCGATAGATTTGCTCGCATATAAAAACGGTACAAGCCGCTCGGGAATGATAAACCGTATCCTTGCAAACTATGTCTCATACAAGACGCCGGAAATGCGTCTCGGCGAGATTTTCAAGAGTATCGAAAACATTCTCTGCGTAGGCGATGAATTTCAGATACTTGCGCCTCCGTCCGATACGATGCTGAATCTGCGTTCGGCACTCACATATAAATACAATCCCACGGTGCGCTACAGTGTTCAGCTGTACAAGACCGCGGGCAATGAAGGCATAGGTGAGCTTCGCGTTTCCATGCGCACGCAGAACGAATCCCTTATCGCAGGCGTTCAGGGCTTTTACCGCGCGTGGGTAGAGATTGAAAAGGAATATCTCGGCGATATCGAATACAAAATAGAACGCGACAGATTTTTCCGCAAGATTTATTACAAGAGAGAAGACGGGATTCCCGCAGATAAAATAATTTCGGATTATATCAAGGTTTTTGACAAGGCGATGAAAGAATATTTCCGCCGCATTGACAATCCCGAGGATGCAAAAGCCGCAGTACGTAAAATATACGCGGACAACTTTGTCCGCGGTTGATTTCCGTTTCCGACATAACCGCAAAGTAAAGAAGGTGTTTTTATGAACATGCAAAAATTCACTCAGAAAAGTATAGAAGCATTGCAGGCAGCGCAGAATGAAGCGCTCTCCAATGCAAACCAGAATCTCACCGAGGAGCATCTGCTCTATGCTCTCGTTTCGCAGAAGGAAGGCGTTATACCGAATCTTTTCGCAAAATGCGGCGCCGACATCTCGCGCATGATAAGTGAGACAGAAAAGAAAATAGCTTCCATGCCCAAGGTGACGGGCGGCGGTGATAGTCTCTATATGGATTCCACGCTTGCTTCCGCTCTTGCCGAGGCTGAAAAGGAAGCGGACGCGATGAACGACAGCTATGTTTCCGTCGAGCATATCATACTCGGCATGATGGACAAGCCGAGCGAATTTATAAAGAAGCTCTTCCGCGACTACGGTATCGAGCGTGAAAAATTCTGTTCGGCACTGCGTGAGATCCGCGGAAATGTCCGCGTTGATACGGACAATCCCGAGGGCAAATACGATGTCCTCAAGAAATACGGTCAGGACCTCGTGGCTCTTGCCCGCGCTCAGAAGCTCGATCCTGTGATAGGCAGAGATGACGAGATAAGAAATGTCATCCGTATACTTTCGCGTAAGACAAAGAATAATCCTTGTCTCATAGGCGAACCCGGCGTAGGTAAAACAGCTATTGCCGAAGGGCTTGCTTTGCGTATAGTCCGCGGCGATGTTCCCGAAAATCTGAAAAACCGCGAGATTTTCTCGCTTGATATGGGTGCGCTCATCGCCGGTGCAAAATTCCGCGGCGAATTTGAAGAGCGTCTGAAAGCCGTTCTTGAAGAGGTAAAGGCGGCAGAGGGCAAAATAATCCTCTTTATAGATGAGCTTCATACGATAGTCGGTGCCGGCAAGACCGACGGCGCAATGGATGCGGGCAACCTCTTGAAGCCTATGCTTGCGCGCGGTGAGCTTCACTGCATCGGTGCCACCACACTCAACGAATACCGCAAATATATCGAAACTGACCCCGCTCTCGAGCGTCGTTTCCAGCCTGTAATGGTAGCCGAGCCTACCGTAGAAGATACGATTTCCATTCTCCGCGGTCTGAAAGAACGCTATGAAGTTTATCACGGCGTAAAAATTCATGACAGCGCACTCATCAGTGCCGCCGTGCTCTCCAACAGATATATTTCCGACCGTTTCCTCCCCGATAAGGCGATTGACCTCGTGGATGAAGCGTGCGCCATGATAAAGACGGAAATGAATTCCATGCCGACAGAGCTGGATGAAATTTCCCGCAAGATAATGCAGCTCGAAATAGAAGAAGCCGCGCTGAAGAAAGAAACCGACCAGCTCTCCGCAGAGCATCTGCATGAGATACAGGAGGAACTCTCAAAGCTTCGCGCCACATTCTCCGAAGGCAAAGCAAAATGGGAAAGCGAAAAGGAAGGCATTGACAAGGTTGCAAAGCTGCGTGAGCAGATAGAGGCTACAAATGCCGAAATCGAACGCGCACAGAATATGTACGACCTGCAAAAAGCCGCAGAACTCAAATACGGCAAGCTTCCCGGACTCCAGAAAGAGCTTGAAGAAGCCGAAAAGAATGAGCAGAATGACGAGGGCAATACGCTCCTGCGCAATTCCGTAGGTGAAGAAGAAATAGCAAAGATAGTTTCCCGTTGGAGCGGTGTTCCCGTATCCAAACTCATGGAGAGCGAGCGCGACAAGCTGCTCCATCTCGATGATATACTCCATCACCGCGTGATAGGTCAGGATGCCGCCGTTTCAAAGGTTGCGGATGCAATTCTGCGTTCGCGTGCAGGTATAAAAGACCCGCGCAGACCTATCGGTTCGTTCCTCTTCCTCGGTCCTACGGGCGTCGGCAAGACAGAGCTTGCAAAGGCTCTTGCGGAAGCGCTCTTCGATGACGAGCACAATATGATAAGAATCGATATGAGCGAATACATGGAGAAATATTCCGTATCGCGTCTTATCGGAGCGCCTCCCGGCTATGTCGGCTATGATGAGGGCGGTCAGCTCACAGAGGCAGTCCGCCGCCGTCCTTACAGCGTAATTCTTTTCGATGAGGTCGAAAAAGCCCATCCCGATGTTTTCAATGTACTGCTTCAGGTACTTGATGACGGCAGAGTTACGGACAGCAAGGGCAGAACGGTCGATTTCAAAAATACCGTTATCATCATGACATCCAACCTCGGTTCTGATATTATCCTTGACGGTATCGGCGATGACGGTGAGATAAGCGATCAGGCTCGCGAAGGCGTAAATGATCTGCTCCGCCGCACTTTCCGTCCCGAATTTCTCAACAGGCTTGATGAAATAGTATTCTATAAGCCGCTGACAAAGGATGATATCGGCAAGATAGTAGAGCTTCTCTTCAAAGATCTCGAAAAGAGACTTGCCGACAAGCATATCAGACTTACCATAGACGAGAGCGCAAAGAATTATATCATAGATACGGCATACAGCCCTATCTACGGCGCACGTCCGATAAAGAGATTTATCCAGTCCGAAGCCGAAACGATTATAGCAAGAAAGCTTATCGCCGACAATCCCGCACCCGGCACGGAGTTCTGCCTTGCCGCAGACGAGAACGGACTCATGGTAACCGCAAAATAATAATGAAAAAAGCAGGAATGTTTCGGCATTCCTGCTTTTTTCTTTTCGCAAAGAAGAGGAAGCGGGCGACTGCGGTCGCCCGTGAAAGTTTCTTTTTCAAAAGAAAGGGCGTACTTTTCCGTGAGGAAAAGTACCAAAAGTCATTTAAGAGGGCTTTCCTCCCTCTTAAAAAACACCTTCCGCGTGCACGAGTTAGTCGCGCAAGCCATGCGTGGCAAGTGTGTGCGACACGGGGCAAAGCACAAGTCGGTGGTTTTGCCGCTCTCCGCAACCTCATACTACCACGCGTGCGAACATAGCGCACGAGATAGCCGAGCAGATTCGTGCACGCATTGTCTGCACGCCCGCTGAAAAAGAGTGGCGGGCGTGGGTGGAGCCTGTGCGTCGACGGGACTGCAGTAATAAACCTCATCTCGCTATGTTCGCACCCAGACGCGCACCCAAAGCTTAAACCGCGAGGTTCGCCATAGCCTGACATGGCACAGCAGTAAATCCGAGTCGGCGCTTGAGCGTTTCGAACCTGTAGCCGTGGTTAAGCTATAGCGGGACTGTCGGGGAAGTGTGTTCGCACCGGTCGCCGCGAGGCGACAGGGGAGATATATAAGAGGGGGAACGCCTCTTATATGACTTTTGGTACTTTTGGTCACGCAAAAGTACGAGAAAAGAAAAGTTTCTTTAAGTATCTTCGCGGGCGAACGCTGTTCGCCCTCCTTGCACTTTCAGCAGGAGCCATGCACGCGCTGCATGCATTGCTTATATCGCGCTGGCACCGTAGTTTGAGAGCACGCGTGCGGAGGGGTCGTTGACATCACAACCCTCCCATGATTTATTCGGCATCCAGAAATCCGTTATCATTTCCGCCTGATGTGGATAATACTTTTCGAAAATCTCGCGATAGAGCAGCGACTCTTTGGTAAAAGGCTTGGCATGCGTGTATTTTGCGCGCTTTTCCTCATATTCCGCATCCGTATAAGCCGCCTCGGCATATTCCTTGAGATAATCCACCATAGAGTGCCCTACCGCATCGGAAAATGCGGCTTTTTCCCGCATGAGAATATCATATGGCAGATAGCCGTCCTTTTCAAAGGCATGGCGCAGCAGATATTTGCCCTTGCCGTATATGTTCATCTTCTTTGCGGGGTCTGCGGACATGACATATCCGACAAAATCAAGGTCGCCGAAAGGCACACGCGCCTCAAGCGAATTTGAAGAAATGCACCTGTCCGCGCGAAGCACATCATACATATGCAGTTCGTATACGCGCTTCTCCGATTCGCGCTGAAATTCCTCGGCACTCGGAGCGAAATCCGTATATTTGTAGCCGAAAAGCTCATCGGAAATTTCACCCGTCAGCAAAACGCGTATATCTGTGTTTTCATGGATATATTTGCAGAGCAGATACATTCCCATGCTCGCGCGGATTGTCGTTATATCAAATGTGCCGAGTATGGAAATGACATTTTCCAGCTCGGAGAGCACCTGCTCGCGCGTCATATATACCTCTGTATGCTCGCTTCCGATATAGTCGGCAACCTCGCGGGCATATTTCAGGTCGATGGCATCGCCCTCCATGCCGATGGCAAATGTGCGTATCGGCACGGCGCTTTTTCTTGCGGCAATGGCACAGACAAGCGACGAATCAAGCCCGCCCGAGAGCAGAAAACCGACCTTGGCATCGGAAACAAGTCGCTTTTCCACGCCTGCGATAAGCTTGTCATGAATATTTTTGCAGACTGTTTCAAGGTCGTCATGACATACCGTCGCGGCATGGGAAATATCGCTGTAGCGGATGAATTTTCCGCCTTTCATATAGCACCCGGGCGGAAAAGGCATGATTTTTTCACATATGCCGACGAGGTTTTTTGCCTCGCTTGCGAGGAGCAGAGCGCCGTCACCGTCGTAGCCGTAATAAAGCGGACGGATCCCGATGGGGTCGCGCGCGGCGATAAATTCGCCGGTTTTGCCGTCGTATATTATCAGCGCAAATTCCGCATCGAGCATGGCAAACATATCCGTGCCGTATTCGCGGTACATCGGCAGGAGAATCTCGCAGTCCGAGCCGCTTTTGAAGCTGTATTTTACCGAGAGCGCCGCCTTTATCTTCTCATAGCCGTAAATCTCGCCGTTGCAGACGGCATAGCTTCCGTCCAGCTCAAACGGCTGCATTCCCTCGGGCGAAAGTCCCATTATCGCGAGCCTGTGAAAGCCGAGAAGCCCCTTTCCCGTATCGATTATTCTGCTGTCATCGGGTCCGCGCGAGAGTGTTTTCGCAAATCCCTTTTTAAATCCGGCAAGGTCGGCTTTTGCCTTGCAATATCCCATTATCGAGCACATATTTTCATCTCCTTAAAATAAAAATGCGGGCAATACGCCTATGTTTTCAAGGCGCCTTTGCCCGATGCGGAAAAATCAAAAAGAGCGTTCGAAGCCCATAGCTACGAGACGCCCTTGTCTTTTTATGAAGAACATTATACTACAATTTTCGCATTTGTCAATACCTTTCGCGAAAATTTATTTTTCTTGGCAAAAGCGATTGACAAGACCGGCTAAATATGATAAAATATATCGTCAATGGGCAAAGACGGTCATTCAGAAAGGGTAAATTGCCCTTTTTATGTGACCGCCTTTTTTATTTTTTGTATTCCGAAAAATGCCGAAAAGGCACATAAATTTATCCTTACAGATACAGAGGAGGGGAGAAGATGACTAAATATATCTTTGTAACGGGAGGCGTTGTTTCAGGCCTCGGAAAGGGAATAACGGCGGCTTCGCTCGGGCGTCTGCTCAAAGCCCGCGGGCTTAAAGTGGCGGCGCAGAAGCTTGACCCTTATATAAATGTAGACCCCGGAACGATGAGCCCCTATCAGCACGGCGAGGTTTATGTTACAGAGGACGGTGCGGAGACAGACCTTGATCTCGGTCACTATGAGCGCTTTATCGACGAGGATCTGAACAGATATTCTAACCTGACGACAGGCAAGGTATACTGGAATGTGCTGAATAAGGAGCGCCGCGGAGAATATCTCGGTTCTACAGTGCAGGTCATCCCTCATATCACAAACGAAATAAAGGATTTTGTCTATCGCGTCGGCAAGCAGACGGATGCCGATGTCGTGATAACGGAAATCGGCGGCACGATAGGCGATATCGAATCCCAGCCTTTTCTCGAGGCGGTGCGTCAGATTTCGCTCGAGGTCGGAAGTGAAAACAGCCTCTTCATCCATGTCACGCTCGTGCCTTTTCTTCGCGGCTCGGACGAGCATAAATCGAAGCCTACACAGCACTCGGTAAAGGAGCTTCGCGGAATGGGTATCAACCCTGATATCATCGTTCTGCGTTGTGATGAACCGCTTGAGGATTCCATCTTCAAGAAAATCTCGCTTTTCTGCAATGTAAAGCCCGACTGCGTAATAGAAAATATCACTCTTCCCTATCTTTATGAAGCACCGTTGATGCTCGAAAAAGCAAATTTCTCCTCTGTAGTCTGCCGCGAGCTCGGCATAGACGCACCGGAGCCCGACCTTGCCGAATGGAAGGATATGGTGCACCGTATCAAAAACCGCGAAAAAGAGGTTCATATCGGACTTGTCGGCAAATATGTTCAGCTTCATGACGCATATCTCTCGGTAGCGGAGGCAATGCGCCATGCAGGCTATACACTCAATACGCATATCCGCATACACTGGATAGATTCCGAGACGCTGACAAAAGAAAATTACGAAGAAAAGCTCGCGGGGCTTGACGGAATCATCGTCCCCGGCGGCTTCGGCGGCAGAGGAATAGAGGGTATGATTCTTGCGGCAAAATATGCGCGCGAGAATGATATTCCTTATTTCGGAATATGCCTCGGCATGCAGATAGCCGTTATCGAATACGCAAGAAATGTCGTCGGCATTGCCGATGCACACTCCGGCGAATTTGATGAACTCTGCAAAAATAAAGTAATAGATTTTATGCCCGGTCAGAGTGACAATGTAGATAAGGGCGGAACGCTCCGCCTCGGTGCATATCCCTGCGTTATCTCCGAGGGAACGACAATGGAGCGCTGCTACGGCGTAAAAAACATTTCCGAGCGTCATCGTCACCGCTATGAATTCAATAATGATTACCGCGAGGCGCTCACCTCGGCAGGACTGACGCTCTCCGGTCTTTCGCCCGACGGCAGACTTGTCGAAACGGTGGAACTGACAGACAGGGATTTCTATGTCGGCGTTCAGTATCATCCGGAATTCAAATCCCGCCCGAATAAGGCGCATCCGCTTTTCGCGGGATTCATTTCCGCCGCGCTCAAAAAGCACGGTAACTAAAGGCGCACGCCGCACTTTAACATTGCACTTTAATATGAAGAATCATAAAGTGACTTTTTCTTTCTCGTACTTTTGCGTGACCAAGAGGATGGTTCAGGGTGGCGAAGCCACCTCTGCCATGCAAGTACAAACGCATCTCCAATAAACAAAAAAGGAGCTTTTGAAAAAATGCACGATATATACGAAAATCCGCTCTGCAAGCGATACGCAAGCAGAGAAATGCAGGAAATCTTTTCGGATGACCGCAAGTTTTCCACATGGCGCAGGCTCTGGATAGCTCTCGCCGAGAGTGAAAAAGAACTGGGGCTTGATATTTCCGATGAGCAGATAGCGGAGATGAAGGCGCATATAAACGACATCGATTATGAAACCGCGGCAAGGCGCGAAAAGGAAGTCCGTCATGATGTCATGGCGCACATCTTCACATATGGCGAGGCTTGCCCTGCGGCGAAACCGATAATTCATCTCGGCGCGACAAGCTGTTATGTCGGCGATAATACCGATGTTATTATCCAGCGTGATGCACTGCTCCGCATAAAAAAGCTCCTGCTCTCCGCAATATATGAGCTTTCCGTTTTCGCCGAAAAATACAAATCACTCGAAACGCTGGCATATACGCATTTTCAGGCGGCTCAGCCGACCACGGTGGGCAAGAGAGCGACGCTCTGGATGCAGGATCTCATGCTCGATCTTGAGCATCTCGATTTTGTCCTCGGTAACATGAAGCTGCTCGGTTGCAGAGGAACCACCGGCACGGGCGCAAGTTTTCTCGAGCTTTTTGAGGGCGACAAGGAAAAGGTCAAAGCGCTGGAGAGCAAGATAGCGGAGAAGCTCGGCTTCCGCCGCGCTTATTCCGTCAGCGGACAGACATATACGAGAAAAGCCGATTATTTCGTGCTTTCCGTGCTCTCCGGCATTGCCCAGAGTGCGCAGAAATTCTCCGGAGATATCCGTCTGCTCTCGCATCTCAAGGAATTTGACGAGCCTTTTGAGGCGGGTCAGGTCGGCTCCTCCGCCATGGCGTATAAACGCAATCCCATGCGCAGTGAGCGCATTTCTTCTCTTGCCCGTTTCATTATCGCCGATACGGTAAATCCCGCGATGACGGCAGGCACACAGTGGCTCGAGCGCACGCTCGATGACTCTGCGAACAGAAGAATAAGTATTCCCGAGGCTTTTCTTGCCGCAGACGGTATACTTACGCTCTATATCAATGTAATAAGCGGTGTGACCGTTTATCCAAAGGTCATCGAAAGGCATCTTCGCGAGGAACTCCCCTTCATGGCAACGGAAAATATCCTCATGCACTGCGTTATGAAGGGCGGCGACAGACAGACACTGCACGAGGCAATCCGCCGCCACAGCGTAGCCGCAGGCAAGGCAATAAAGCAGGACGGCGCGGACAACGACCTGCTTGACAGGATAGCCGCAGACCCTGTTTTCTCTCTCACGCGCGCCGAAATAGACGAGATAATAGCGAAAAGCAATTTCACGGGGCTTGCCGCAGAGCAGACAGAGGATTACCTCGCGGAGGTTCGCGCAGTACTCGCGGAAAATGCCGATATGCTGAGTGACAGACCCGACGCCACGGTCAATGTATAAAAAAGTAATATAAATCAAAGGAGATTTTCAAATATGCTTACATCAATAGTCGGAATTAACTGGGGTGACGAAGGAAAGGGCAGAATGGTAGACCTGCTCTCCTCCGATTATGACATAATCTGCCGCTATCAGGGCGGCAACAATGCCGGTCACACCGTTATCAACGAAAAGGGCAAATTCATCCTCAACCTGCTTCCCTCGGGTATTCTCCGCGATACTACGGTCAATATCATGGGCAACGGTATGGTTATAGACCTCGAGCATCTTGTCGGCGAGATAAATTCTCTTGCGGAAAAGGGAATAAAAATCACTCCCGAAAACCTCAGGATAAGCGAAAAGGCAATAATCTGCATGCCTTATCACAAGATGCAGGATATCATGGAGGAGGAGCGCCTCGCAGATAAGAAATTCGGCTCCACACGCCGCGGTATCGCGCCTGTTTATGCCGATAAATATATGAAGAAGGCTCTGCGCATGGAGGAGCTGCTCAATATGGACGATAAGCTTGCCGAGAAGGTTCACGATATCGTCGAGTGGAAGAATATCACCGTCACAGGCTACGGTCACACCCCCATAGATGCCGATGAAATGATGGCTTGGCTGCGCAAATACGGCAGCATCATCGCGCCTTATGTTACCGATGTTTCCGAATATCTTTCCAAAGCCGCCGAAGAGGGCAAAAATATCATGTTTGAAGCTCAGCTCGGCGCACTCCGCGATATAGAATTCGGTATATATCCCTATACTTCTTCTTCTACAACACTCGCTTCCTATGCGCCTATCGGCGCGGGCATTCCCGGAATCAGGCTCGATAATACCATCGGTATCATGAAGGCTTATTCCACCTGCGTCGGCGAAGGTCCCTTCACTGCCGAAATGTTCGGCGACGAGGCAGAGGAACTGCGCAAGGCAGGCGGCGAATACGGTGCCGCTACGGGCAGACCGAGAAGAGTAGGTCCCTTTGATGTTCCCGCTTCGCGCTACGGCGTAAAGGTTCAGGGCGCCGATTATATCGCGCTGACAAAGATGGATGTGCTTTCTTATCTCGATAAGATTCCCGTTTGCGTGGCATATGATGTAGACGGCGAAATAACGACTTCTTTCCCGACAGGTGAGCGCCTCAACCGCGCAAAGCCCGTTATCGAATATATGGAAGGCTTCGGCGATGTTTCCGCGTGCAGAACATATGAGTCTCTTCCCGAGGCAGCAAAGAAATATATCGCCTATATCGAGAAGGCTGTCGGATGCAAGGTGAAATATGTATCCGTCGGTGCCGAGCGCGATGAATATATCAAGCTCTGATAACTCGGGGCAAAGCAAAAAAATCTCCCGACAGAATATCGGGAGATTTTTATATTGATATTGTTTTATATTGTAAGGATGTTCCCCTTATTTTTCTTCCGTAACGGTTGCTTCTCTGGAGCGGAAGAGCAGTGAGATACACCATACGCCCGCAAGCGCAACTATTGTATATATTATTCTGCTGGCGAGAGCCGCGCTGCTGCCGAATATCCATGCGATGATGTCAAAACCGAAAAGCCCGACGCTGCCCCAGTTGAGCGAACCGATAATCGTTATGATAAGTGCAATTCTGTCTATCATTGTTTTCATCTCCGATATTTTGTGTTTTATCTTTCGACAGGATTATTTTCTGCCGTCGTGAGATTTTTTATTCATGCGAAATAATAATTTTTCTTGACTTAATCCATTTTTTGTGGTAGGATTAAAGGGCTAAAAAAATTTCCGGAGAAATTCAATGAGAGTACGAAAAAAGAAATCCGGCGACGCGAGATTCACGGCGCAAAAGAACATCACGCTGGAATATAACCGCGAAGCGCCGGAAATGATAAATTTAAGCGAGGCTTTTCCCGGGTATTCGCGCTTTCGTATAGAGATAGGCTGCGGCAAAGGCAGTTTTATTGCGGAGGAAGCGAGGCAAAATCCCGATGTGGCATTCATTGCAGTGGAAAAGGTGCGCGATGTCATAATTTTCGCCATGGAAAAGGTTGCCGCGGCAGAGCTTACAAATGTGCGCTTTCTCTGCGCCGATGCAGAGAAGCTTGACCTGCTCTTCCCTGCCGGTACATTTGAGCGCATATACATAAATTTCTGCGACCCGTGGCCCAAAGCGCGCCATGCGAAGCGCCGCCTTACATACAGAAAGTTTCTCGAAAAATTCAAGCCGCTTCTCACGAAAAGCGGAGCGATAGCCTTCAAAACAGACAACCGTGCGCTCTTTGATTTTTCGCTTGAGGAATTTCCCGCGGCGGGCTTTACTCTGCGTGATGTAACCTTTGATTTGCACGCAAGCGAGTGGGCTGAAGAGAATATCATGACGGAATATGAGAAAAATTTCAGCGAAAAAGGCTTTAAAATAAACAGACTTGTAGCATATATAGATAAATAATGTATTTCATTGCCGCATAACGTCGGCATGAAAAAATATTTTTGCAAAAAAAGAAAAAAATTATTGATTTTTTGCTCGGTATGTGCTACAATATACCGTGCTATATTGAATTTTAATGCGGAATGCTGTTTGCATTCAGCTTTAAGCTATGATTTTTCGGTAGGAGGTGTAAATATGGCAAAATGTGCATACTGCGGCAAGGGCGTTACATTCGGACACAATGTTTCCCATTCCAACCGCAAGACAAGCAGAACCTGGAAGCCCAACATAAGAAAGGTTAAAGTAGTAGACGGCGGCACACACAAGACTGTGGCTATCTGCTCCCGTTGCCTGCGCGCAAATAAGGTAGAAAGAGCATAAGCTTTTTCGGATAAAAGGGGCTTCATGCCGTAAAGCGGCGCATATTGTCGGATTTTTCCGGCAGTGGTAAACTGCGCAAAGCATATGACTTAAACCGACAGCGGAAGCGGCTTTGCTTCCGCTGTATGCGTTTTTGCCTGTTTTTCGTGAGGTGAATAATGCGTTATGTTTTCATGAGCTGTGATATGCCGCGTGAAGCGGAAGCTTTGCTTTCCGCCTACGGAGAGTGCGTGCGTATACCGCCGCTTGCCTCACTGCCCGCACCTGTCTGCGCGCATCCCGATATGCAGATGGCGCTGCTCGGCGGTAAAATGATAATTCACAGCGAAAATACGGCTCTTTCGGAAATACTCCGGAAGCGGCATATACCGTATATCGCCGAGCCGCGTGCGGCAGGCGACGCCTATCCCCATGATGTACTGCTCAACTGCTTTGCACTCGGCAACCTTTTCTTCTGCAGTAAATATACCTCGGAGGCGGCGCTTGCCGCAGCGCTGTCCGCAGGGCTTACCCCTGTGGTAACAAAGCAGGGCTATGCTAAATGCTCCTGCCTCTGCCTTCATGAAAGTATAATCACTGCGGACGGCGCCATCACCTGCGCCTGTGCGCAGCACGGGGCGCAGTATCTGCATATCGGTGCTGGGAGTATCGGGATAAGCGGATATGATTACGGCTTTATCGGCGGGGCAAGCGGCGTTATCGGAGACACGGTGATATTTTTCGGCGATATAAACACTCATCCCGACGGGGAGAAAATAAAAGAATATATATATTCAAAAAATATGAACATTATCTGCGCGGGAGATGGCAGGCTCTTTGACTATGGCGGGCTTGTCATCTTTGAGACGGCGGATTAAATAAAAAAAGCATATAAAAACGGAGGACAAAACAATGAAAACCGAGAAAATTTATCTTTATGAAGGACGCGATGACGTTTTTCTCACAACATATATAGCAGAGCCTTTTGAATCACTTCCCTACAATCAGAAAAGAAAAGCCATACTCATTTTTCCGGGCGGTGCATACTGGTATGTTTCGCCCAGAGAAGGAGAACCGATAGCTTTCAACTTCCTTGCAAAAGGCTTCAATGCCTTTGTGCTTGACTATACGGTAAAAGGTAAAGACCGCTTCCCGGCGCAGCTTCTCGAAGCTTCCATGTGCATGAAACTGCTCCATGAGAGAGCTGAGGAATTTCACATAGACCCAGATTATATTTTCACTATAGGCTTTTCCGCGGGCGGTCATCTCTGCGCTTCGCACGGAACAATGTGGAATAAAGATTTCATCTATAATAAAATAGACATGCCGAGAGAAAACAACCGCCCGCGCGGTATGATACTCGGTTATCCCGTCATCACGAGCGGCGAATATTCACATGAAGGCTCGATAAAAAATCTGCTCGGCGGCGAAAATTATGCAAAACCGGAAATGCGCGAGCTTGTTTCGCTCGAAAAAGCCGTCTCGGAGGAGACTGTGCCGACCTTTATCTGGCACACGGTGACAGACAATGCCGTGCCGATTCAGAATTCGCTTCTCTTCATGTCATCGCTCGCATATAACCATATTCCTTTTGAAGCACATCTCTATCCCGAGGGCGGTCACGGGCTTTCGCTCGCGGACAAGACCGTGGGTATAGATTCCATCTATCATGCCATCCCCGGCTGGATTGACCTCGCCATCAAATGGGCTGACAATCTCTGATACACTACCGAAAAAGCAGGAGCTTCAGGCAAATGAAGCTCCTGCTTTATCTATAACGCGAAGCGGGGATTTTTTGCAAATTCCCCGCTTATCTTTTATGTCTTATTAAATTCCATGTGCCCATCCTTTACCGTGCAGAAAATCTTGTCTCCCTTTGATATATCGTGGCAAAGAAGCTTCTCGGCAAGCACATTTTCTATCTTTTCTCTTATCTCGCGGCGAAGCGGTCTTGCACCGTACGTTTCATCCATGCCGCTTTCCGCAATAAGCTCCGCGGCTTCATCGGAAAATTCCGCTTCCACCCCGAGATCCCGCAATTTCTTCACGAGATTGCCGAGCATTTTCTCGGCTATCCGCTTTATCTCATCCTTACCGAGCCTCCTGAAAATAACCGTTTCGTCTATCCTGTTGAGAAATTCCGGACGGAAACGCTCACGCAGCTTTGCCCTGACGCTCTCCTCCTCTGCCATGCTCTCGCTCACCGTCGGCGAAAAGCCCGTCGCGCTGTAGCTTTTGCGCTCGCCCGTGCCGACATTTGAAGTCATAATGATGACGGCATTTGAAAAAATTGCCCGTCTGCCCTGTGAATCGGTCAGCTGTCCCTCTTCAAGCACCTGCAGGAGAAGATTGAAAACATCGGGATGCGCTTTTTCTATCTCATCAAAAAGAATGAGGCAATACGGCATTTTACGCACGCGCTCCGTGAGTTGACCGCCCTCTCCGTAGCCGACATAGCCGGGTGGCGAGCCGATAAGCTTAGATACGCTGTGAATCTCCATATATTCGCTCATATCGAGCGTTATCATGGCATTTTCACTGCCGAAAAGCGCCTCGGCTGTCGCCTTTGCCAGCTCTGTTTTACCTACGCCTGTCGTGCCGACAAAAAGAAACGAACCGACGGGTCGCTTCGGGTCGCCGAGTCCCGCTCTGCCGCGCCTTATCGCCCGCGAAACGGAAACGACGGCTCTCTCCTGCCCTATCACGCGCCGCGCAAGAATTTCCTCAAGTCGGGCAAGCCGCTCGCCCTCATCCTCGCTTATGCGCGAGACGGGAATATGCGTCCATGCCGTGACTGTCTCGGCTATCTCATTTTCGCCGATGACGGCATTGCCCGATGCTCTCGCCCACTCCCATTTTTCACATTCCGCCTCGAGCGCATCGCGTGCAGCAATTATCTCATCGCGCACGCCTGCCGCCGCTTCGAAATTCTGAGAGCGCACGAGCGCTTCTTTTTTTACTCTCAGTGCAGCAAGTCTGCTCTCCAGCGTCCTTATCTCCTCGGGCTTGCCGCTCTGCTCTATCCGTTTTTTTGCGGCGGCTTCATCTATGAGATCTATCGCCTTGTCGGGCAGAAATCTGTCGCCGAGATATCGCACCGAGAGCCTCACAGCCGCATCTATCGCCTCGTCTGTAATCTTCACGCGGTGGTGGTTCTCATAGCTCTCGCGAAGTCCGCGCAGGATATTTTTCGTCTGCGCCGCATCCGGCTCGCCTATTAGTACAGGCTGAAAACGCCGCTCGAGTGCCGCATCCTTTTCTATATGGCGATGATATTCCGAAACGGTAGTCGCGCCGATAAGCTGAATATCCCCGCGGGATAGCGCGGGCTTGAGTATATTTGCCGCATCGAGTGCTCCCTCTGCCGCACCCGCCCCGACTATCATGTGTATCTCATCTATGAAAAGGATATATTTATCCGACGTGGTAACCTCTTCTATCGCCTTTTTGAGTCTGTCCTCAAATTCGCCCCTGTATTTTGCTCCTGCAAGCATCGCACCCATATCAAGAGCAATGATATGCTTATGCAGAAGCGCCTCGGGAGCATCGCCCGCCGCTATCCTTGCGGCAAGTCCTTCGGCAACAGCCGTTTTTCCCACGCCCGGCTCGCCGATAAGGCAGGGATTATTTTTCGATTTTCGGCAGAGTATCTGAAGCATTCGCGTTATTTCTTCATCTCTTCCCACCACAGGATCGAGCCTGTCGCTGTTTGCCGCCTCAACAAGGTCTCTGCCGTAGAGCGAAAGTGCAGAGGCGCCCGCCGTATTTGCCTGATAGGACTGCGCCTTTGCTTCCTTTTCCTTTTTATCGCTCATCTCCAGAAGAAAAGCTCCCGCGTCCGCCACAAGCTCGCCTATCACGGCGCCCTCGGCTATCATCACCTTAACGGCAACGCAGTCTCTCTGTGAGAGCATGGCAAGAAGCAGATGCTCTGTTCCGATCAGACTCTGCCCGTATTTTGCCGCTTCGAGTGCCGAGCCCTCGATAGCGCGACGAAGCCTCGGCGTCATATCTGAATTGCCGAGCCTTGTTTCCTCTCCCTGCCCGAGCAGCTCCGCCATCAGCGCCTTTGTGGAAGAAAAGGTCACTGCATGAGACTCCAGCATATCGGCGCCCGCACTCTCCGGCACGGAAAGTATACCGAGAAGCAGATGTTCTGTTCCGATATAGGTGTGCCCCATCTCGCAGGCGATAAGTCTCGATTTTGTCAGAGCCGCAGCGGCAAGCTCAGTAAATTTGTTCTGCATAAAATACCTCATTATCCATGCGGCGGCATGCCGCACATTCACGCAAATATATTCTATCCATTTATATGGGAAAATATTTTCCGTTTTTGGAAAATTATCCTTGTAATTTCCGCGCGAATATTGTAAAATAGAAGAAAATATGTCTGCAAAAAGGAGATTGCCATGCTTTCAAGAATCTATACGGCGGGTCTTATCGGAATAGACGGCTACGGAGTCACGGTGGAGTGCGATTTTCAGGACAAGCTTCCGTGCTTTGGCATAGTGGGACTGCCGGACAACGCCGTCAAGGAGGCAAAGGACCGCATCAGAGCGGCTTTTGTAAACAGCGGTTTTCCTTTTCCCGATTCGCAGATAACGGTAAACCTCGCTCCTGCCGACAAGCGCAAGGAGGGCTCCGGCTTTGACCTTGCCATGCTCATCGCCATCATGCAGTGCGCGGGCGTGATAAACGAAAATGCCGAAACCGAAAACAGATGCTTCATCGGCGAGCTTTCGCTCTCGGGCGAGGTGCGCCCCGTAAACGGTATGCTCTCCATGTGCCTTGCGGCAAAGGAAGCGGGAAAAACAGAGCTTTTCGTGGCGCCCGAAAATGCCGCGGAGGCTTCGGTCGTCGAGGGTGTTACAGTCTATCCCGTGAAAAAAGCCGCAGAGCTCGTCGCCATGCTCAATGGGGAAATGCCGATAGAGCCTTTTCACGCGGTCGATGCCGGCGCATCGGCACACCGTATACCGATGCTTGATTTTGCCGATGTGAAGGGGCAGGAAAAAGCCAAACGTGCGCTCGAGATAGCCTGCGCCGGCGGTCACAATATCCTCATGATAGGCGCACCCGGGACAGGCAAAAGCATGCTTGCCAAGCGCATTCCGTCAATTCTGCCGGAGATGACCTTCGACGAAGCAATAGAGACGACGCGCATCCATTCCGCCGCAGGTATGCGGCAGGACGGCTCGCATGCACTCATGCGCGAGCGTCCCTTCCGTGCGCCGCACCATACCATGTCGTGCGCAGGTCTTTCGGGCGGCGGCAGAATACCGATGCCCGGTGAAATTTCACTTGCGCACAACGGAGTGCTCTTTCTCGATGAGCTTCCCGAGTTTTCCCGCGAATCCATGGAGGCTCTGCGCCAGCCGCTCGAGGACGGCAAGGTAACGATAACGCGCGTCGGCGGAAAATTCACATTTCCCTCGGATTTCATGCTCGTTTGCGCCATGAATCCATGTAAATGCGGCTATTACGGTCATCCCTCCGGCAAATGCACCTGCTCGCAGACAGATATCTCCCGCTATCTCTCGCGGATAAGCGGACCGCTGCTCGACAGGATAGATATTCAGATAGAAGTGCCGTCGCTCTCTTATGATGAAGTCGCCGTGCGCGAGCCTTCGCCGGTAAATTCCGCAGTGATGGCGGAAAGAGTAAAAAAGGCACGCGATTTCGCTTCGCGCCGCTATAAAAATGAAGACGGACTCCACTGCAATGCACAGCTGACAAGCTCTCAGATACAGAAATACTGCAAAATGGATGAGAAAGCAACACTCCTCCTGCAAAAGGCTTTTGACAGGCTGGGGCTTTCCGCCCGCGGTTATGACAGAATCCTGCGCGTAGCAAGGACGATAGCCGACCTCGAGGAAAGCGAAAGCATACTCCCTGCGCACATCGCGGAAGCGATACAATACCGCTCGCTCGACAGAAAATACTGGAAATAAAGTCCGCTTTGCGGTATAATATAAGAAAATCCATAAGGACAGGATAATAATTGAAAATAATCGATTTGAAAAGCGGCGCGGAAATTGCCGTGCCGCGCTCGTCTCTCGCCTGCGCGATAGGCAATTTTGACGGTGTCCATACAGGTCACAGAAGGCTCATAGAGGCGGCAGTTGACTACTGCCGCGATCACAGCGACACGAGATGCGCCGTTTTTACCTTTGAAAGCAATACATCGGGTGCGCCGTTCATCGTTTCGCATGAAGAAAAACTGAAAATATTTGCCGAATGCGGCGCCGAGATAGCCGTGACCGTGCCTTTTGACGAGGTGCGCGATATGAGCTGTGAGGTTTTCGTGTCAGAGGTGCTTGTCGGCAAGCTGAATGTCGCCTGTGCCTTCTGCGGCTTCAATTTCCGCTTCGGCAAAATGGGTGCGGGAAACGGAGAAACGCTTGCTGCTCTCATGAAGTCGCACGGGCGAAGCACCGTCATCCTGCCGCCGGTAAATCTCGGCGGCGAGCCCGTCAGCTCGACAAGAATACGCGCGGCACTTGCCGAGGGAGATATGGCGCTTGCAAACAGCCTGCTCGGCAGAAATTTCGGTTTTGTCTCGGAGGTTTTGCACGGTAAGGCGCTCGGGGCTACCCTCGGCTTCCCGACGGCAAATCAGCGCATAGCGCACGGTGCCGCGGCGCCGCGCCACGGTGTCTATGCCTCTCTCTGCATAATCGACGGGAAGAAGTATCCCGCCGTCTCGAATATCGGGGTGCGACCGAGCACAGACTCACACGGAGAAGTAAACTGCGAAACGAATATCATCGGTTTTTCCGGCGATCTCTACGGCAGAGAAATCGCCGTCTATCCGCTCGCGTTCATCCGCCCCGAACGCAGGTTTTCGAGTGCGGCGGAGCTGACCGCCGAGGTGATGGGAAACCGCACTCAGGCAGAGGAAATACTCAAAAAGATGGGGATTTCTTTTTGAAAGTTTTCCGTACTTTTCAGTGACCAAAAGTACCAAAAGTCATTTAAGAGGATTTTCCATCCTCTTAAAAAACTTCTTCCGCGTGCACGAGTCAGTCGCACAAGCCATGCGTGGCAAGTGCGTGCGGCACGGGATAAAGCAAAAATCGGTAGTTTTGCCGCTCTCCGCAATCTCATACTACCACGCGTGCGAACATATCACACGAAAAAGCCAAGCAGATTCGTGCACGCATTGTCTGCACGCCCGCTGAAAAAAGAGGGGCGGGCGTGGATAGAGCAAAAGCGCTGACGGAATGAAGTATATATTTTTTGCTTTTTCTGTTGGCTATATTTGAGTTTTATCTTGTAGGGGTCGGCGCCATCGACGACCCGCATGGTAGGGGAATTAACACATATGCGGAGCATGTGTGTTGGCGTCGCCGAGACAGGGCATCGTGAGTAAAGTCTGTGCGTTGCCGGAAAACTGAGGTATAGTTTTTATTTTGCTTGTTGGCTATATTTGGATTTTGCGCGTAGGGCGGTGGCTTGCTGCCGCCGTAGAGACTTAAAGAAACTTTTCCTTTATCGTACTTTTCAGTGACGAAAAGTACCAAAAGTCATTTAAGAGGATTTTCCATCCTCTTAAAAAACTTCTTCCGCGTGCACGAGTTTGTCGCACAAGCCATGCGTGGCAAGTGCGTGCGGCACGGGATAAAGCAAAAATCGGTAGTTTTGCCGCTCTCCGCAATCTCATACTACCACGCGTGCGAACATATCACACGAGAAAGCCGAGCAGATTCGTGCACGCATTGCCTGCACGCCCGCTATAAGTGCAAGGCGGGCGTGGGGAAGTTTGTACGCTGACAAGACTATCAAAATAAACCCTATTTCGCTATGTTCGCACACAGACGCGCACCCAAATCTGAACCGCGAGGTTCGCCATA
>ENA-UERK01000891-UERK01000891.1-human-gut-metagenome-genome-assembly--contig:-NODE-891-length-23999-cov-4.119346_pt1 | contig 23999 bp, 17 predicted proteins | sample MGYA00242957_ERZ507957 | MGnify/ENA primary metagenome ERZ507957 (study PRJEB26167, sample SAMN06115538) | human gut metagenome | host: Homo sapiens | place: China:Heilongjiang | collected 2015-11-06...
ACCGGTACGCCGTCCACATCCAGCAGCTCAAGCACGAGCTCGGAACCGAACGGCCGGCCCGGCAGACCGACCTGTCCGTCGCCCTGCAGGACTTTGATCGAATCGACCTGCCGCCCCTCCGCCTCGCGCGAACAACCCGGCAGCAGCAGGAAAAGCGCGGCCAGCAGAAGGACGGATGCGAAAATGCCTCGTTTCTTCATTGCTTCGCCGCTCCGATCCTGCGGTGCCACATCGCCGCGAGCGGACTCGCGATGAAGATCGACGAATAGGTCCCGATCACGATGCCGAGCATCATGACCAACACGAAGTCGTTGATGACGATGCCGCCGAAGCAGAACATGACCACCACCACCAGGAAGGTCGTGACGCTGGTCAGGATCGTCCGGCTCAGGGTGCTGTTGATCGCGATGTTGATGATTTCACGGAAGCTCTTCTCCGGCATGAGCCGCGAATCCTCGCGGATGCGGTCGAAGATCACGATCGTGTCGTTGATCGAATAACCGATGACGGTCAGCACCGCAGCCACGACCGGCAGCGAAAGCTCACGGCCCATGGCGACATAGAGCCCGATCGCGATGATCACGTCGTGCAGCAGCGCGAGCATGCCCGCCACCGCGAACGACAGCTCAAAGCGGATCGAGATGTAGATGCACATGCCGAGCAGCGCGAGCAGAATCGCCAGAACCGACGCCTTGCCGGTCTCCGCGCCGACCAGTCCGCCGACGGTGGTTTCCTGCCCGTCCGCGGCTTTCAGGGCCGGGAATTTCTCATTCAGCAGCTTCGTGACCCGGTCGTTCAGCGAAAACGCTCCGCTCTCCGCCGTCCCGCTGCGGTCGCGGATCAGGATTTCGAGCTTGCGGTTGTCGCGGGCGGACGGGTTCGACTTGTAGCTTCCTGATTTGGAGGTTGGTAGGTAACGCCACTTCTCATTGCCTGTCACGACGTCGAAGGCGTAGAGGGCGGAGACTTTGTTGAAGGTGATGATGTAGACGGTCTTTCCGTCGGGCGAGAACACCGGACAAGTGCCTTTGAATCCGTTGTAGTTCGAGCCGTCCTGCGCCCAGTCGGTGCTGTAGATGACGTATTCGCGGATTTCGACCTCGAGGGTCCACGAGCGGGCGTTGCCGTCGATCGTGGCGTTCAGCTTCACGGTCTGTGTGCCGACCGTGCCCAGTCCGTATTTCACGACGGTTCCCTCCTTCACGACGTCGCCCGGGAAGGTCCACTTCACGTCGGTGGCCGTCGGGTAGTCTTCGGTGTTGAACGAGAACGTGATCGGCTGGTTCTTGGCCGCCTTGTCGCGGTCGAGGATGTAGGGGATCGCCAGGGTCGGCATCGCTTTCGCGGTGGCCGGTTCCGAGGCGCCCTTTTCGTAGTTGGCCGTCAGCGAGAAGTAATAGTTCTTGTCGTTGATCAGCTTGTCAAGCGTCACGCTCGTCGCGTCCTTGTCGAGCGTCTGTTGCTCGACGTTGTCGGGTGTGTCCTCGTTGTAGTAGGAGAGCGTGTAGGAGAGCACCGTCGTCGCGGGCTTGGTCCACGCGAGGCTCACGAACGAGTCGCCCGCATCGACCGTGAGGTCGGTGACCGGGAACCGGGTCGTGGCGGGTCTGCCAACGACGGCGACGTAGTTCGAGACGAGTTTTCCGTAGACCGCCTGCACGTAGAAGGTGTACTGCGTGTCGTTGACGAGTCCGCCGACCGTGCAGTTCATCTCGCCGCCCGTGCGCAGGGTGACCGTTTCCGAATCGGCATCGGTGTAGTAGACGATGAAGTCCGTCGGGTTCCAGCCTTCGGGCAGGCTCCAGGCGAGCAGTACCTCCTCGTCGCCCGGCGTGGCGGTGAGATCGGTGACCTGGTGGCGGGCCGCTCCGGCTTCGGGGATATCCTCACTCCAGCATGCGGTGAGGCACGCGGCGATGAACGATATCAGCAAAAGGTTGATTATCTTTTTCATGCTTGTTCTGACTTAAGTGGTTGGTTAATTGAAACCGGGATTCTGCCAGAGAATCGACGGGTTGTTCACGATTTCGATCTGGCTCTGCGGGATCGGGAAGATCAGGTTGTGCGCGTCGAGCGAGTAGCCCAGTCCGCGGAAATAATCGACGGCCAGCCCCAGCCGCACGAGATCGAACCAGCGGTGGCCTTCGAGGGCGAATTCGCGGCCCCGTTCGTCGGCCAGCTCGCGGCGGAACTCCGCCAGGCTTTTGACCTCGTCGGTCGTCAGTTCGTCGAGCCCGGCCCGCGTGCGGGTCTTATTGAGCCATTCCAGCGCGTCGCCCAGGCTGCCTCCCGATTCGGCCAGCGCCTCGGCGTACATCAGCACCACGTCGGCATAGCGCAGGTGCGGGAAGTCGTGGCCCACCTGATCCGTGTAGGTCGCGTCGTAGGTGTCGTACCATTTGTTCATGGCGAAGAGGTTGCTCGAAATCTTGGTGTAGGTGCTGATCAGCGGCAGGCGGTTGTCCTTCTCGCCGTCGTAGATCGCCTTGAATTCGGGCGTCGGGTTGCGGATGTCGGCCAGCACCTCCGTGTTGGCGCTGTACCAGTATCCGTGGCCGTTGTCGTTGGTCTTGTTGTAGTAGAGCGCGAAGATGATCTCCCGGTTCATTTTGTTACCCACGTCGAAAACCTTTTTCGTCGTCGATTCCAGTCCGTAGGAGGTGTTCTTCATCGCCTCTTCGAGGGCCGTCTTGGCCTCGGCGGGCTTGCCGAACGTGAGGTAGACCTTCGCCAGCAGCGTGTAGGCCGCGATGTTCGCCACACGGGCCTTTTCCGGACCCGGTGTCGGCGGCAACAGCCGGGCCGCCTCGGCAAGGTCTTCGGTCAGCAGCGTGTACATCTCCTCCTCTGTGCAGCGGGGGATGAGTTTGGCAGCTGCTGGGGTTACCACGGTGCGGGTGATGGGCACCACGCCGAAGACGCGGTAGAGGTTGAAATACCACCACGACCGCAGGAACAGACATTCGCCGCGATATTTGTCGTAGTTGGCGATCTTGGCTCCGGTCATGTGGTCGAGTACGTCGTTGCAGCGATAGATGCCGTTGTACCAGGCATTCCAGATGTCGTTCAGGATGCCGTTGTTAGCTGTCTCAGCGAAATGGTCGATGTCGTAGCGGTTCTGCGTCGATACAGCCATCGATTCAAGGACGTTTTCGTCTCCGCGGTAGCCGATCTCCGTGAGGTGGAAGCTCATCTGGGTTTTGAGTTTGGCATAGCACGCCACGACTCCTTGGTTGAAGTCGTCGTCGGTCTTGTAGAAGTTGCCTTCGGTGATGTTGTTGCTCGGGTACTGTTCGAAGAAACTTTCGCCGCACGAGCCCAGACCCAGTACGAGGAGTCCCAGCGCAAGGAAATATTTCGGTTTCATAGTCATCGTCATTTTTGATTACAGGTTAAAGTTCACACCGACGCTGAACGTGCGCGACAGCGGATAGGAGCAGTAGTCCTCGCCCGGACGCAGGGCGTCCGTCGAGCGTTTGTTGACCTCGGGGTTGTAGCCCGAATAGTCGGTCCACGTGAAGAGGTTCGTGCCCTGCACGTAGATGCGCAGCTTCGAGATGCCGGCCTTGCGGGTCCAGCGGTCGGGGAAGGTGTATCCCAGCGAAAGGTTTTGCAGGCGCAGGTAGGAGCCGTCTTCGAGGTGGAACGTCGAGGTACAGGCGCCGTTGTTGCCGCTCGATTTGCGGGTCGCGCGGTTCAGTTCGCCGTAGGGATAGCGTTGCAGCGACTCCTTCATCATGTTCGACGAAGCCTCCATGTTGAGCAGGTAGCGGCGTTCGAGGTTCAGGATTTCGTTGCCGTAGACGCCCTGGAAGTTGGCCGCCAGGTCGAAGCCCTTGTACGAGAGGTTAACCGAGAAGCCGTAGTAGAAATCGGGCATGTAGTTGCCTACGATCACGCGGTCGGCGTCCTTTTCGAGAATGCCGTTGCCGTTGGCGTCGACGAAGCGGAAGTCGCCGATCGTCGTGGTGTCGAAATGGGGATAGGAGTCCAGCTCCTCCTGGTTGTGGAAGATGCCGTCCTGCACAAGCAGGTAGTAACAGCCGACGGGCTGGCCTACGCGCGTGAGGTAGTAACCGCCGGCGTAGGAGGATTCTTTGATGATGTCGGCGTTCTCATCGCCGAGGCTCAGCACCTTGTTGCGGTTGAGCGACCAGTTGGCGGCAAAGGCGTAGGAAAAGTCGCCGAAGCTGCGCCGCGAGGTGAGCGCCAGCTCGATACCTTTATTCTGCATTGAACCGATGTTGACGTTCGACGAGGTGAGGCCCGATACTGATGAGACGGGAACGTCGAACAGCATGTCGGTCGTCTTCGAATAGTAGTAGTCGGCGGTGAATCCGAGGGTGCCGCGCCACAGGCTGACATCCAGACCAACGTTGTACTGCGTGTTCTTCTCCCAGCCCAGGTCGTTGTTAGCGATCTGCGTGGGATAGACCTGCGAAGTGAGTCCGTTGCCGAGATCGATGTTCGTCGAGCCGTAGAGCGCCAGGTATTCAGAATTGCCGATTTGAGCGTTACCGGTCTGTCCCACGCTGGCGCGGATTTTCAGGTCGTCGACCCATTTCACATCGCGCAGGAAGCTCTCGTCGCTCATGCGCCATCCCACGGAGGCCGCCGGGAAATAACCCCACCGGGTGTTGGGGGCGAAGCGCGACGAACCGTCGCCGCGGATCGAGGCCGAAACCATGTAACGGCCCTTGTAGGAGTACTGCGCACGCACGAGCCACGAGGCGAAGGTGTAGGCGTACTTGTTGTTGTAGGTCTCCGTCAGGTCGATGGTCTTGCCCTTCGTGGTGCGGATCTTGTCGTCGCCGGCCGTGCCGGTGCCCACGATCTGCGAGGTCTGGATGCCCTGCTTCTCGGCTTCGTAGACCGCCACGGCGTTGACCGAATGATCGCCGAAGGTGCGGTTGAAGGAAAGTTGGTTGGAGATCGTCCAGTGGAAATAGGAGTTCATGTTGTTCTGCGCTTTGGGGGCTGACAGATCGTCGTAATATTTATGGCCGCGCAGGGGGATGTACGAGGGGCGGTAGTAGTTGCGGATGTAGGAGTAGTAGTCGCCGCCGGCCGTGAATTTGTATTCCAGCCCTTTGATGAACTCATAGGAGACGTAGGCGTTGCCCAGAATGTTGATCTTCTCGCGCACGTCGTCGATTTCGAGCGCCAGCGCCACGGGGTTGAGCACCTCGTTGGTCTGGGTGTCCCAGCTGTTGACGCGCAGGAATCCGTTCATGTCCCAGTTGTAGGAGCCATCGGTGTTGTAGACCGGGAAGACCGGAGGCGCCATCAGTGCCGAGGCGATTACACCATCGTCGCCGTACTGCGTGTCAGAGGAGATGTAGTTGGTCTTCGAGTAGGAGGGCGAGAAGCTGACGCCGTATTTCAGCCGGTTGCGCTTGCCGTCGATGTTGGCCCGCAGGCTGTAACGTTCGAAATCCGACCCGATGATCGTTCCCTCGCGGTAGAGGTAGTTGGCGCCGATGTAGTAACCCAGCGTCTTGGTGCGGCCCGAGACCGATACAGAGTGCTTGGTCGAATAGGCCGTGCGGAAGATGGCGTCCTGCCAGTCGGTGTCGGTCATCGTGCCGGTCTTGTCCTGCAGGTAGGCCGTGATGAGCGGGTCAACGCGGTGGTAGGTCTGGGGACGGTCCTCGTAGGGGTCGTCGATCGAACCCGTCGGAACGTTGAACAGGTAGGCGCCGTCGCGGGCCTCTTTGAAGATTTTGGCGAATTCATAGGCATTGAGCATGTCGATCGTCTTCGAGACGCTCGAGACGCTGAACTGGCCGTCATAGCTCACGACGGGGCGTTCGCCCTCGCCGCGTTTGGTCGTGATGAGGATGACGCCGCACGAGCCGCGCGAACCGTAGATCGCCGCCGCCGAGGCATCTTTGAGCACTTCGAGGCTCTCGATGTCGCTGCTTTCGAGGTTCGAGAAGGCCCGGGCGTCGCACGGAACGCCGTCGATGACGTAGAGCGGGTCGTTGCCCGACGTGGCCGACTGGATGCCGCGGATGCGGATCGAAACGTTGCCGTCGGGCTGGCCGCCCAGGGTGAGCACCTGCACGCCCGGCATCTTGGCGGCCATGGCGTCGCGGAAATCGGCCGTCGGCATGGCGGCGAAGTCTTCGGCCTTGATGGACGAGATGGCCGTCGTCACGTCGCGCTTGTTCTGCACGCCGTAGCCTACGACCACCACGTTGTCCATGGCGATCGCCTCGCTTTTCAGCGTAACGTCGGCCTGCGTCTGGCCCTCGGAGAGCGCCACCTCGACCTTGTTGTAGCCGATGAGCGAGTAGACCAGCACGGCGTCGGCCTGCCGGATGTCGATGGCGTATTCGCCCGTGGCGTTGGTCGCCGTGCCGACCGTGGTGCCTTTCAGGATGACGGTGGCGCCGATCACCGGCGCGCCGCTTTCGTCGGTCACGCGGCCCTTCACGGTGCGTCCGGCGTCAGCGGCCGGGCGGGTCTGCGATTCCCCCCCCCCGTTTGGCTGTGAGGACGATTTTCAGCCCCTTAACTTCCATATTCACATTGGGAAGCACCTCGGCGATGATCGAGGCGATGCTGCGGTTGACGGCCTTCACCGACACCCGTTTGTCGGGGTTGATGTCGGCGTCGATGTAGGCGAACGTGTACTGGCTGTTGGCTTCGATGCGCTGCAACAGCTCTTTGATGGTAACGTTCTTCGCATCGACGGTGACGGTCGGGACCTGGGCCGAAGCCGTGGCGGCCGACACCGCGCAGAGGAGGACCGCCAGGAACAGATGCCGGCAGATCCTTTTCAAAACGTTGAGTTCATTCATGATAGTTTCGGTTTGTGTTTGATTCGATTTTTCAAATGAAAGGGTATGCCGGAGCCTCTTGTTGCGGGAGGTTTCGGGACAGACCGTCTATGTTACAGGGTTTATCTCTGGGTGATCAGGACGCGGTTGCCGTCTATGCGGTAGCGGATCGACATCAGCGAGGACATTACCTCCATGAGGTCTTCCAGCGGTTCGTGGCAAACGACCAGCGACAGTCGTTTTTCAGGCGAGATGTTCGAAGAGAGGGAGATTTCGATATTGTACCTCCGTTCGAGGTTGATGATAATGTCTTTCAGCGGCGTGTTGTCGAAGATCAGACGCGACGAGAACCACTGGCTGTAATTCCGCGCGTCGACCTTTTCGACGCAGGCGCGTTTCGAAAGCCGGTCGAGCGAGAACCGCTCGTCGGGACGCAGCGTCACGGGCCTCCGGAGATGCTCTCCGGAGATCTTCACCGAGCCGCTTTTGAGCACCACCTCCTCGCTCGATCCGAACGCGTAGTTCATGGCGTCGAACGAGGTGCCCAGCACCTCGACCTGCAAATCGTTCATGCTGACGCGGAACGGCCGCAGCGTGTCTTTCCGGACTTCGAAGAACGCTTCGCCCGTTAGGGCCACGTCGCGGGTCCTGCCCGAGAATTCCGCGTTGTACTTCAACCGGCTTTCGCCGTTGAGCCACACCTTCGTCCCGTCGGGCAGGGTGAACTCCCCGACATGTCCCTTGGCAGTCAGCAGCGTGACCTCCTTTTCGGGTGCGAGTGTCTGCGTGGCGGCGAAATAGCCTCCGAGGAATACCAACACGACGGCGGCGGCCATGCCTGCATAGCGCAGGACGCGGCGTGGAAGCGTGCGGACCCGGCTTGCGCGGAGCGATGCCCGGAGCCGTTCGAGTCCCCTGCGGTCCTCCTCCTCCGAGGCGGGCGCCGCATGGTTTTCCCAGATGTCCCACAGGATTTCGTCGATGCCGGAGTCGTGTTCCCGGGCCAGCATCCAGCGCTCGAACTGCTGCCGTATCTCTTCCGGGGTTTCCGGATGACGGAATATGTAGTCGATGATTCGCTTGCGTTCCGTTTTGCTCATCGTGTGCCGGTTTTAGAGGGGCTGCGGTTTATTGCGCTTTCTGCGTCAGGGTGTAGGTTTCCGAATAGGTCCCGGCCTCGAAGACGACCCGGCCGGTGCGCAGTGCGCCCGTGTCGTTGGCCCCGAAGCTGAGGTGAACGGCGAAAATGCCCTTTTCGCCTCCCGAAAGGGGTTCGATCGTGATCCAGTCGTCGCCGGTGGCCTTCCAACCGCAGGTGGTGTAGATCGTCACGGACTGTGTGCCGGCAGCGGCCTCTACGGTTCCCGACGTGCTGTGCATGTAAAGGCTGTCGGGGGCCGCCGGATCGTCGTCCTTGCAACTGCCCGCCAGACATGCACACAGCAGGACCGCAATGAATAGTAGCTGTTTTTTCATGTTGAGTTTTTCAGGTTAAATAGTTGTTTTCGGAGCCGGTTCCATAAATAAGACAACTTGCCGGCGGCGATGGCCAGTCAGTTCGTACAATTTTTTTTATATTTCCGCCGTTCCGTTAAAAAATCGTGAAAAAAGGAGAAAAGATTTTTAATTTATTCGCTTAAAATCTATATTTGCACCGACCGACTATGGATTGCGACGAACATATTATCCTGAAAAAACTCCGTGACGGGGATTCCGAAGCATTGGATATCCTTTACCTGCGCTATGCCTCCAAGGTCCGTGATTTCGCCTTCCGGCTGCTCAAAGACCGGACCGACGCCGAAGATGTCACGCACGATATTTTCCTGAAAATCTGGGAACAGCGCCGGGGACTCGGGGCCGTCCTTTCGTTTCGGGGCTATCTGTTCCGCATGACGCGCAATGCCATCTTCAATGCCTACAAGCACCGGCAGGTAGAGTCCAAATATCAGGCGGAAACCGGAGCTGCGGAGAGTCCCGCCGCGCCCCAGGCCGACGAAAGCGTGTCGACGGACGACCTGTTGGAGATGATCGACCTGGCGGTCCGCAACATGCCCGAGCAGCGTCGGCGGGTTTTCTGCATGAGCCGTTACGAGAACATGTCCTACAACGATATCGCCGAGGCGCTCAACATCAGCCCCAAGACCGTGCAGTACCACATCTCGGGAGCGCTGGCCGAATTGCGCAAATTGCTTTCGGCGATTGCGTTCTTCGTGTAGCGGTCCATCTCACCTTCAAATAAAAATCCCCGGAATAAACTTCCGGGGATTTTCTATGCGGGCGGGCGGCTATTTCACGCCGCCGATCTGCGCGCGCAGTCGTTTTTTGAAATTTTCACCGATGATGGTCATTTTGTCCGTGGTCTCGAACAGCGCGGCCTTGTTCTTCTCGTAGGCAGCCAGGTAGCCGGCGATGCGGCCCGGGTCTTCGAGAATGAAATTGGGGCACTGCGAGACGTTGAGGTACTCCTTGGGCAGCATGAGGTAGGGTTCCGTCTTGCCCTGTTCGGTCTTGAATTCGACGGTCAGGTCGATGCAGCGTTTGAAGACTCCGCTTTTGCCGTAGAGGTCGGCCTGGTGCGCCGCGGCGTGGTCGTCGAAGGTCAGCACGACCTCCAGCGGACGGTCGCAGGGCGCGGCGTCCGTGTAGACGACCGGGGCGAGCGTGTAGGCGTCGTAGGTCCATTGTCCGGCTTTCGGGAAGCGGGCGTAGGGGATTTCGCGGCCGTTTACCTGCACCGTTTTGGGCGGGAAGGTCGCCGGGAAGCGCATTTCGTAGCTGCGGCTGTTGGGAGCGCCGGCGTAGGTGCCTTTGCGGGGCGCGACGACGGCGCGCAGGGTGTTGCCCTCCTGCTTCTTGGTGACCTTCGTGGTGGCGTAGGCCGTGGCGTACTGCTGGCTGACGCCGTCGTCCTCGTAGTGGACAAGCTCGCCGTCGGCCCCGGGGATGAAGGTCAGCACCAGCGTGTCGCAGGGCTGCTGGAGGTTTTTCACCGTCTGTGGGTTCATCGGGAGGATGGCTCCGGCCCGCGCGTACCAGGGATTTTCCGAGAGGGTGTAGTGCAGCTCCTCGGTGCGTCCGCCCTCGTACATGGCCCCCGTGGCGCAGTCGTACCACCGGCCCTCGGGGAACCAGATCCGGCGCGCGGCCAGCCCCGTGACGCTGTCGACCGGCTCCACGACGGCCGTGGCGAGGATGTCGTTGCCGAACATGAACTGCTCGGGGACGTTGTAGGCCTCGTCCCGTTCGGGATGGTCGTAGTACATCGGACGGCACATGCCGACGCCGGTGTCGTAGTTCTCGCGGGCGGCGTTGTAGACGTAGGGCGCCAGCGTATAGCGCAGGCGGATGGCGTCGCGCATGACGAACAGGTGGTCGGGGAAGAACCAGAGGTAACGCTCGATGCGCGGGTCCTTGGTCGAGTGGGTCTTGAAGATCGGGGTGAAGACGCCGTATTGCAGCCAGCGGGTGTAAAGTTCGGGATCGGTGGCTTTCGTCTCCTTCTTGAACATGTGGCCGCCGATGTCGTGCCCCCAGTAGCCGTAGTTGACGTTGGACGAGGTGGCCGTGAAATAGGGCAGGAAGGCCAGCGTCTCCCACTTGGCGTAGGTGTCGCCCGAGAATGCCAGCGGATAGCGGTGCGATCCGAGACCGCCCCAGCGGTGGTAGATGAAGGGCCGCAGCGCGGGGTTCTGCTGCTCGGCGTGGTGGAAGAAGGTGTAGTTGAGCCAGAAGGTGTTCGAAAGTCCCGGGGTGAATTTCGACTCCATCCACTGTTGCCAGTCGAGCCACCAGAAATCGACGCCCTGGCGCTCCATCGGGTTCAGCACGGTCTTGAAGTAGGCGTCGGCCCATTTTTGTTCGTCGATATGGAACGGCACGCTCTTGCCTTTTTCGGTCCATCCGTACTCCCGGGTGAACGGCTCGTAAACGTCTTCGTAGGGTTGGATGCCCGAGGCGGGGTGGAGGTTGAGCGCTACTTTCAGCTGCTCGTTTTCGGTCCATCGGAGGAAATTCGCGGGCGAGGGGAACAGCTCCTTCTGCCAGGTGTAGCCGGTCCAGCCGATGCGCTGTCCGTACTCGTCCTTGGCGGGGTTTTTCTTGCGCAGGCCCCAGGTCTCGTGCCAGTCCATGTCGACGATCAGCACGTCGATCGGAATGTCGACCGACTTGAGTTTCTGCACCAGGTCGACGAACTCGTTGTCCGAATACTGCCAGTAGCGGCTCCACCAGTAGCCGAAGGTGTACTTCGGAGGCAGCGGCGCGCGGCCTGCGACGAGCTGGAAATCGGCGAGCGCCTGCTTGTAGTCGTGCCCGTAGGCGAAGAGGTAGAGGTCCTGGCGGTCGCCCGCGGGGCGCGCCTCGACCCACTCTTTCCAGGCGGAGCCGTCGGGCGTCAGCACGTGGCGGCCGCTGTCGTCGACCACCGACCATCCTGCGCGCGAAAGAAGCCCCTGCTCCATCGGTTCGCGCCCCAGCTTCTTGCCGTCGCATCCGTCGAGCGTGCGGGTCGTGCCCATGAGGTTCTGCGGGTCCTCCGTGCCGGGGGTCCATACGACCTCGCGGCCGTTGAGCCGGAAGACGGCTTTCAGGTTTTTGTCCGAAAACTTGCCGCCTTTGGTGTAGGTCAGCGTCAGGGCCGGGGTGGTGATCGTCAGCCGGGATTTCGTGTCGCGGACCTTGAAGTCCGGCACGGGCGTCTCACGGTTGACGAAGGTCAGCGTGGCACGGTCCTCGAAACGGCCGTCCTCGCTCCACTCCATGCGGATCAGCTGCGGGGTGAGGACCGTGAAGCGTGCGTTGCCCGCCTCGACGACGGCCCGCGGGTCGGCCTTGGGATTCCCGGCCGCGGCCGCACCCAGCGTCAGCCACAGGACCGTAAAAAGAATTGTCGCTCTTTTCATAAGTTTATGGGGTTAGTTTGCTGAATAGACACATCCCGCAGGCAAAACGATGAGCCTGCGGTGCGATTTTTTTTGCGGAGGGGCTATGCGCCGCTGTCCGGCAGGGCGGCGGGGGCCTCGGAACGGTCGTCCGAATCCGTATCGCTGCCGGCGATTTCGAGCGTGCGCGCGGCATGCTGCCGCTTGGTTTGCAGGCGGGCGGTTTTGCGCAGGCGTTCGCCGACGCGGATGATGTTGTCGTTGCCCGTGCAGAGGCGTTTGTGGGCGTCTTCGTAGGCGTCGCGGGCCTTGTCCAGCGCTGTGCCGACCCCTTCGAGCGAGGCGGTGAAGGCCACCAGCTGTTCGTAGAGCTTCAGTCCGCAGGCGGCGATCTCCTTGGTGTTCTTGTCCTGGTCGTTGTATTTCCAGAGGTCGGCGACGAGTTTGAGCAGGGCGAAAAGGTTCGTCGGCGACGAGATGATCACCTTTTTGTCGTAGGCGTCGGACCAGATGGCCGTGTCGTTCTGCAACGCCGCGAGGAACGCCGGTTCGTTGGGGATGAACATGATGACGAAGTCGGGCGAATTGAGCCGCCGCTGGTACTCCTTGCGGCCCAGTTCGGTGACGTGCTGCCGCACCGAGGCGATGTGCGCCGCGAGATAACGCCGCCGCTCCTCCTCCGTGTCGGCCGAGGAGTAACCCACGAAGGCCGTGAGCGAGACTTTCGAGTCGATGACGATGTCCTTCTTCTCGGGCAGGTGCAACACCACGTCGGGCCGCAGGTTGCGCCCCTCCTCGTCCTTGATGTTGTACTGCGTCTGGTAGTGGATGCCCTTCGAGAGGGCCGAACTGTCGAGGATCGTTTCGAGCAGCATCTCGCCCCAGTCGCCCTGCACCTTCGAATTGCCTTTCAGGGCGTCGGTCAGGTTCCGGGCCTCGGTGGAGATCGTCTGGTTGAGTTCCATCAGGCGTTTGAGTTCCGATTTCAGCTCGCCCCGCTGGGAGGTCTGCGTGGTGTAGATCTCCTCGACGCGCTTGCGGAAGTCGACGATGTTCTCCTTGAACGGTTTCAGCAGGATGTCGATCGACTCCCTGCTGGTCTCCTTGAACCGCTGCGACTGCTCGCCCAGAATCTCCGTCGCGAGGTTTTTGAATTGCATGCGGAAACGCTCTTCGAGCTGTTCGCGTTCGGCTTTCTCGGCGGCGCGCTCCTCGGCGTTCTTTTGTTTCAGGCCGGCGATTTCCGTCTGGGACGAGGCGCGCAGGGCGGCCAGTTCGGTTTCGGTGCGCAGCCGCGTTTCGATCTGCACGCGGATGTCCGCTTCGGCTTGCAGGCGGGCCTGCTCGGCGGCGGTCTTGTCGGCACGCAGGTGGCCGGCTTCGCGGCGGGCGGCGGCGAGCATGGCCCCGAGCGCCGCCGAGAGGGCGCCGAGCACGATGATTGCAAGAATGAATGCGGTGTTCATACTGACAAAGGTAGAATTTTCCGTGGAATTTTTCGTATCTTTGACCGACAAACTCTTTGATTCATGCAACGTATAGTAGCCCCTTCGATGCTCTCGGCCGACTTCGGCCATCTGGAGCGCGATACCCGGATGGTCGACGCCAGTGCGGCCGAATGGGTCCATATCGACGTGATGGACGGCGTTTTCGTCCCTAACATTTCATTCGGGTTTCCCGTGCTGAAAGCCATCCGCAAGGCGACGGCGAAATTTCTCGACGTGCACCTGATGATCGTCAGCCCGGAAAAATACGTCGCGCGCTTCGCCGAGGCGGGGGCCGATCTGGTGACCTTCCACCTCGAAGCGACGGACGACCCCGCGGGGTGCGTCGCGCTGATCCGCCGGGCCGGAGCCAAAGCGGGCGTGTCGATCAAGCCGGCGACGCCGGTGGAGGCGCTGCGCGAGGTGCTGCCGCTGGTGGACCTGGTGCTGGTGATGAGCGTCGAGCCGGGATTCGGCGGACAGTCGTTCATCCCGGGGTCGCTGGAGAAGATCGCGCAGCTGCGGGCGATGGCCCGGGAGATGGGTCTCGAAACGATCATCGAGGTCGACGGAGGCATCTCGGCCCGCAACGCCGGAGCGGTTTACGGGGCGGGCGCCGACGTGCTGGTGGCCGGCAGCAGCGTTTTCGGAGCCGAAGATCCGCAGGCCGAGGTCGTGAAGATGCTCAACGCCTGACCGGAGGGTCCGTCCGGAAGAGCGCAGGGGATTTCATTTCGGAAAAAACACTCCATCAGCGTCCGGCGTGCCGGGCCGTCTCGGCGTCGAGCAGTCGGCGCAGTCGGCGCAGGAGCGCATCGTCGCGGAACCACTCCGCGCCGTAGGTCAGGTTGAATTCGTAATCGAAATCGGCGGGATTGGCTCCCTGATTGTGCTGGAGGATGGTCTCGGCCTTGTCGAGCGCCTTGACCCAGCGCGCTTCGGGCATGGCGCAGGTTTCGTACTCCTCCCAGAGCGTCCGGATGCGTGCTGCGGCTTCTGCGGGCAGCAGGGGTGTCAGCCGCTCCATGGCCGCAAGTTCCGCCGCGGCCTTGGAGGCGGGGTCGCACTGCGCAACGGCCGGGATGTCGCCTTCGTAAGCCTCCCCGAGGTCGTGGACCAGGCACATCGCAAGGACCCGAGGCAGGTCGAGTTCCGGTTTTTCGTCCGCAAGGACGAGGGCCAGCAGGGCCAGCCGCCACGTGTGTTCGGCGGTGCTTTCGTGCCGTCCGGTCGAGGTGCGGGCCGAGCGCAGGACGTTTTTCAGCCGTTCGGCTTCGCGCATGAATTGCAGGTATCGTTCCAGTTTTTCCATCTCCGGGATTCTGTTTCGGGACCGTAAAGATACGATATGTCGGATTAAATCGCTAACTTTGCGGTGTTTTTAGATTCGCCATGATTTCATTAGACAACCTTACCGTCAGTTATGGGGGCTGGACCCTTTTCGACAATATTTCGTTCCTGATCAACCCGAAGGACCGCATCGGACTGGTGGGCAAGAACGGAGCGGGCAAAACCACGCTCCTGCGCATCATCACGGGCGAACAGCAGCCCACGTCGGGCGCCGTGACGCTCAACGGCGACTGCACGATCGGATACCTGCCGCAGACGATGCGCGTGGCGGACACCACGACGCTCGCGGAGGAGACCGCCAAGGCCTTCGAGGAGGTGTTGCGGCTCGAGGCCGAGATCGAGGCCCTGACGCGCGAGATCGCCGAGCGCACCGACTACGAAAGCCCCGAATACGAACAGCTCCTGCACCGTCTGAACGACGCGCAGGACCACTATCATATCCTCGGCGGCGAGACCCGCGACGCGGACATCGAGAAGACGCTGCTGGGCCTCGGGTTCAAACGGTCGGATTTCGGGCGCGCCACGAGCGAGTTCTCGGGCGGCTGGCGCATGCGTATCGAGCTGGCGAAACTGCTGCTCAGGCGGCCCTCGATCTTCCTGCTGGACGAACCGACGAACCATCTCGACATCGAGTCGATTCAGTGGCTCGAAGAGTATCTCCGGAATTACAACGGCGCGGTGCTGCTCATTTCGCACGACCGCGCCTTTCTGGACAACGTCACCAACCGCACGGTCGAACTGTCGCTGGGCAAGATCACCGATTACAAGGTCTCCTATTCGAAATACGTCGTCCTGCGCGCCGAGCGCCGGGCGCAGCAGATGGCGGCCTACGAGAACCAGCAGCGGATGATCGAGAAGACCGAGGAGTTCATCGAGAAATTCCGTTACAAACCCACCAAGTCGAACCAGGTGCAGTCGCGCATCAAGCAGCTGGAGCGGCTGGACCGTCTCGAGATCGAGGAAGAGGACCTCGCCACGCTCAACATCAAGTTCCCGCCCGCGCCCCGCTCGGGGCAGATCGTCGCGGAGATCAGCGAGGCCGGCATGTCGTTCGGCGAGAAACATGTCTTCAGCGGCGCGAATTTCGTCATCGAGAAGGGCGACAGGATCGCGTTGGTGGGCCGCAACGGCGAGGGCAAGACGACCCTCGCACGCATGCTGATCGGCCAGCTGACGCCCACCGAAGGGTCGGTGCGCCTCGGGGCGAACGTCAATATCGGCTATTACGCCCAGAATCAGGACGATCTGATGGACGGCGATTTCACGGTCTACGACACGCTGGACCGTGTGGCCGTGGGCGACATCCGGACCCGCCTGCGCGACATTCTGGGGGCGTTCCTGTTCCGCGGCGAGGACATCGACAAGAAGGTCAAGGTCCTCTCGGGCGGCGAGCGGGCGCGTCTGGCGATGGCCCGCATGATGCTCGAACCGCGCAACCTGCTGGTGCTGGACGAGCCGACGAACCACATGGACATGCGCTCGAAGGACATTCTCAAGAACGCCATTATGAAGTACGACGGCACGGTGGTCGTGGTGTCGCACGACCGCGAATTCCTCGACGGCATGGTCGAGAAGGTCTACGAGTTCCGCGACGGCGGGGTGAAGGAGTATCTGGGCGGCATCTACTATTTCCTCGAAAAGCGCAAGCTGGAGTCGTTGCAGGAGATCGAGCGGCGCGACGCTCCGGCCAAAACGCCTGCGAAAGGCGACGAACCGAAGCCGGCCGTATCCGGAAAGCTCTCCTACGAGCAGAGGAAGGAGCAGGAGAAGCAGCTGCGCAAAGCGAAAAAGGTCGTGGAGACGATCGAGGCGGAGCTGGCCGACATCGAGAAGCGGATCGCGGAGTACGATGCGCGGTTCGCCGCCGCGACCGAATACAACGAGGCCGACTACAAGGCTTACAACGAACTGAAAACCCGTTACGACCACCAGATGCACGAGTGGGAGAAGGCGTCGTACGAACTGGAAATCATCGAAAACGAGTGATTCCCAATTCTCTCGGGCACCTTTCGAACTTCCCTCGCCGGTCGAGACAGTCACATACGTGGAGTATGCTCCTGCCTTGCCTGACTCGCGAAACTCAAAATATGCTCCGCGATAATCGGAAATCGGGAATGGCGAAGAACGAACAAAGCAAATATACCTAACTATGGATAGCAACCTTATTTTCGGGATTCGTCCCGTGGCCGAAGCGATCGAGGCCGGAAAGCAGATCGAGAAACTCTACATCCGTAAGGGCGCCGAAGGGCAGCTGATGCAGGAGCTGAAAGATCTTTGCATGCGCCACCGTCTGCATTATCAGGAGGTTCCGGTCGAGAAGCTCAACCGCCTGACGCGCGGCAACCACCAGGGCGTCGTGGCGCAGACCGCGGCCATCGAGTATGTGCAGCTGACCGACATTCTGGAACGCGTGCCCGAAGACGAGACGCCGCTCGTGGTGTTGTTCGACGGGGTGACCGACGTGCGGAATTTCGGGGCCATCGCCCGCTCGGCCGAGTGTGCCGGGGCGCACGGGCTGATCACGCCGCTGAAGAACTCGGCGCCCGTGAACGCCGAGGCGATCCGTTCGTCGGCCGGTGCGCTGACGACGATTCCCGTGTGCCGCGTCGGTTCGGTCCGCAATACGCTCAAAGCATTGCAGGCGGAGGGCTTTCAGGTCGTGGCCGCCACGGAGAAGAGCCGCAAACTGCTCTACGATGCCGATTTCCGCCGTCCTACGGTGATCGTGATGGGCGCCGAGGATACGGGCATCTCGAAAGAGGTGCTCAAACTCTGTGACGAGCAGCTGGCCATTCCGCTGATCGGCCACATCGAGTCGCTCAACGTCTCGGCCGCGGCGGCCGTGATGCTGTTCGAGGTCGTGCGCCAGCGCATCGGGCCGGAGAACTGAAAGGAGGAGACGGAGTCCCGTCATTGCGAGGAGCGCAGCGACGCGGCAATCCTTGCGGCGTTACGACACTCTCCGCAGATGGCCGCGGCATCTGACGACGCCTCGCCATGACGAACGAATATGCAAAGCCGATAATCAAAATCATAATTCTGTGAAAGCCAAACTCGAATACTGCCTGCGCTGGCTCCGCGAAGGGGCCGTGCGGGTCGTGCGGTCGTACCCGGTCGAAACGCTCCTGGCGCTCTACGCCTGCATCCGGTGCCTGCTCACCTACGAACTCGACTGGGGCGAGGAGGAATTGTTTAATAGACTCGGCCTCGTGCCGCTGTTCTTCGCTCTGGCGCTTGCCGTCAACAACCTGGCGGGGCGCGGACCGTGGCGGAAAGTCTATTGGGTCGTGTGGGCGCCGATCGTGCCGCTGACGCTTTGGAGCGGTCTCGGCGACTGGATCGAAAGCGCGTCTTTCCGCATTTCGCTCGGCATACTGGCGCCGCTGCTGTTGCTGTTGAGCCTGCGGGCCGTGCGCAACGACCGGTTCGTCAACGGCGCGCTCGTCTGGCTGCGCTCGGGTGCGCTGGCCCTGCTGTTCGCCAATGTCGCGCTGGGGCTGTTCTATGCGATACTCTATTCGGCGACCTATATCTTCGGCCTCGGCGGAGTGTGGATCGAACACGTCGCGGTGTGGTCCGTGACGATCTGCGAGACACTGGCCGTGCCGCTGCTGTTCCTGATGATGGCCGACCGCTGGCGGGACGCCGAACTGCGCGGCAGCCGCATCCTCGAAATGCTGCTGAACTACATCGTGACCCCCGCGCTGCTGATCTACGCCGCAATCCTCTACCTCTACATGGCCAAAATCCTCGTCACGTGGACGCTGCCCGAGGGCGGCGTGGCCTATCTGGTCTTCGGGTTCACGATGACGGCGCTGGCCGTGAAGGCGCTGGGGCGGCTGCTTGAAAAACGGATTTACGACTGGTTTTTCGACCGTTTCAGCCTTGTGTCGCTGCCCGTGCTGACGCTGTTCTGGATCGGCGTGGTGCGCCGCACGAACGAATACGGCCTGACCGAACCGCGCGTCTACCTCGTGGTGTGCGGCGGTCTGATGACCCTCTGCGTGCTGTTGTTCCTTTCGCAGCGTACGGGCCGTTACCTGTGGGTGTGTCTTGCGGCATGGGTGAGCTTCGCCGCGCTGGCTTACGTTTCCTTCCTCGAGCCGGAGCGTATCGCCGTGCAGTCGCAGACGCAGCGCGCGGAGCGGGTGGCGGAGCGGCTCGGACGCCTCGGCGGGGACGGACGGCTGCTGCTGACGCCGATGCCGCTGGCCGATACCGTTTATAAGAAGGAGTACCGGAAACTCTACGAGTCGCTCGACTATATCCGCCGCGACAGCGCGGCTTTCGCCCGTTTCGGCGTGAAGGACCTCGACGATCTGGCCGCGATTTTCCCCGAAGCGATGCGCGATTACGTGAGGTGGGGCTATGATTGGAGCTGTGTCGATACATGTGTCGATACCAATATTATTGAACTGGAGGCGCCCGTTAATGTCCGGTTCGAGGTAAATGCGGAATATCCGCATTATTATACGAATCTCCGGAACTGGTACAACGATCATAGTTATGATGTCAGCAACGATACGCTTCGTCTGTTTTTGGGGGAGGAGTGTGCCGTGTACCGGATTTCCTGTCGGGATTTGCTGGAACGCCAGCTGGAAAGGAGTGGATTCGATCCGGCCGAAGCGTGCGAGCCTGCGCCGGAGCAGTTGCTGCGGCTGTTGGATTACCGCGATGACCGTTGCCGGATTCTGTTCGAAAATATTAAGTTGGAACGTACGGATTCTGCCGTTGTAATACAGGGAATGGCGATCAATGCTGTGCTGATGCGATGACCTCCCTCTATGTGCATCCCCGGCTGGGCGAGGTGACCCTCTCGCAGACCGTGCGCGCCCGCCGCATTTCGATTTCGGTGCGCGCCACGGGCGCCGTGCGGCTTTCGTTCCCCTGCGGGGTGCCGCAAAAACGGGCTTTGGATTTTCTGGAGCAAAAAGCGGAATGGATCGGGGCGGCGCGCGAACGGCTCGCCCGCAAGCGGGCATCCCTACCTTCGCAGTTGCCGCCCGAGGAGCGGAAAGCCCGTATCGAGGAGCTGCGCCGTGCGGCGAAAGCCGACCTGCCGGGCCGCATCGGGCGGCTGTCGGAGGCGACGGGCCTGAAGTGCGAAAAACTTTCGATCCGCGCCTCGCGCACGAAGTGGGGGAGTTGCTCGGGGTGCAACCACATCTCGTTGAGCCTCTTTCTGATGACTCTTCCGGAGCACCTGCGCGACTATGTGATCGTCCACGAACTCTGCCACACGGTTCACCACGACCATTCGCCCCGTTTCCATGCCTTGGTCGACCGTCTGGTCGGAGGGCGTGAAAAAGCCCTTAACCGGGAGTTAAGGGCTTTCACGATTCGTTAGCGGGAATTTTCTATCGGGAGAGAGCCTGTTTCTCGCGTTTCCAGGTTGTGGCGCAGAATGCCGTGGCAAGCAGGCTGGCGACAATGAACATCCAGAAGGTGGCGTTCCATCCCAGCGAGTTGTCGTTGGCGACCGAACCCATGACGATTTTCGCCAGCACGGCGTCGCCGAACAGGTAGCCGAACAACCCGACGAATCCTGCGGCCGTTCCGGCTGCATTCTTCGGCACGAGGTTCAGCGCCTGAATGCCGATCAGCGCCACGGGACCGTAGATGCAGAACCCGATTTCGCAGAGCGCCGTGTAGACGACCGTGCGGCCGATGGCGGCAGGGTCGCCGCCGAAGATTTCAGCCAGCGACTGGGCAATGGGAGCGGCTTTCCAATAGACCAGAATGCCGATCAGCACCAACACCATGTAGATCACGTTGGCCGGGGCGCAGCGTCCCTTGAAGAATTTGGCCGAGATCCATCCGCAGATGATCGTTCCGGGGACGCCCGCGTAGTTGTGCAGCGAGAAGGCCAGGTTGCTCTGCGAGGCATCCATGATATTCATCTCCTGCAGGTAGACCGGCGCCCAGTCGCTGATGCCGTAACGCACCAGATAGACGAAAGCGTTGGCCAGGGCGATGAGCCAGAGAATCTTGTTCTTGAAAATGTAGTCGACGAAGAGTTTTTTGAAGGGGATTTTCTGTTCTTCTCCCTTGGCGGCCTTTACCGCCGAGTAATCGTTGCGGTATTCGTCGATGGGAGGCAGCCCGCAGGCCTGGGGCGTGTCGCGCAGCGCCCACCAGCAGAAAACGGCCAGAAGAAGCGCCACGCAACTCGGGAAGATGAAGGCTGCACGCCACGTGTCGCCCCATCCCAGCGTGGCGAAGATGGCGATTCCGGCGGTTACGAGCAGTCCCAGCGAGCCGCTGCCGATCGTGTGCGACGTATTCCATACCGACATTTTGAAACTGCGTTCGTTCTGGGAGAACCAGTGGGCCATGATACGCCCGCAGGGAGGCCATCCCATGCCCGAAAGCCAGCCCACCAGCAGCATCAGACCGAAGATAATGCCTACGTTGATGCCGGGATTTGTGTGGCTGTAAGGGATCAGTCCCGTGCAAATCATCAGCAACGATGAGAGAATAAGTCCTACGACAAGGAATTTGCGTGCGTCGGAACGGTCGGAAAGGCTGCCCATGATGAACTTGCTGAAGGCATAGGCGATCGAGATCGCCGAACCCGCGAGTCCTACGCTGGCCTTGTCGAGGAGTCCCGACTCGATCATGCCTGGCGCTGCGAGCGAAAGATTCTTGCGCACCAGATAGTAGGCTGCGTATCCCAGAAACGCACCCAAAAATACGCGCAGACGCATCTGCGCGTATTTGGCCGGGATTTTGTCCGGGGAGAGCCTCGGTTTGGGAGCCGGAGGATTAAAAAAATTGAACATTTTAAGCTTGGGTTAAAGTCCGTTTAAGCTTCAAAGATATAATTTTTCGCCATCTTCGTGAAACTTTCGACCTGCGCATCGATCCATGCCTGGTCGCGGCCCAGTTCGCGGGCCATCGTTTCGGCGACCTTCGGGGCGGCGGCCATCGCCTCGCGGGCGTCGACGAACAGCAGCCGCACGCGGCGCGCCAGCACGTCTTCGACCGTGAGGGCCATCTCCTCGCGCACGGCCCAAACCACCTCGGCAAGCGTGTAGCCGAACTTCGGAGAGAGCTTTTCGCCCAGCGCCGGGTTTTCCTTGATCAGATTCAGGATCTTCGGCTCGTCCGAACCGTAAACGTACATATGGTCGGCGAGGTTGGGATTCTTGCGGTAGCCGTGGATGTGGAATTTCTTGGTCACGCACTTGCGCCGGGGAAGTCCCGCTACTTCGATGGCCTTGTCCACCGTGTCCTCGGCCATCAGGCGGTAGGAGGTCCACTTGCCGCCGGTGATCGTCACCAGACCGTTGTCCGAGGTGATGACCTTGTGGCTGCGCGAAATCTCCTTCGTGTTCTTGCCCTCCTTCTTGGGCGCCGCCAGCGGACGCTGACCCGCGAATACCGAGAGGATGTCCTTGTAGGTGGGCGCCGGGTTCATGTAGAGTCCCGCGGTGCCGAGGATGAAGTCGATCTCCTCCTTCAGCGGACGCGGCTCCTCCTCCGGGGTGGGGCGCACGATGTCGGTCGTTCCGACCACGACCTTGTCGTGCCAGGGCACGGCGAACAGCACGCGGCCGTCCGAGGTCTTGGGAACCATGATCGCATAGTCGCTCTGCAGGAATTTCATGTCCAGCACGAGGTGCACGCCCTGGCTCGGGGTGACCATCTTGCGGTGTTCGGGGCTGTCCATGTGCATGATGTCGTCGACGAAGCAGCCGGCGGCGTTCACGACGCTGCGCGCCTTGATCGAATACTCCTCGCCGGTGGTGTTGTCGACGAACTTCACGCCGGCGACCTTGCCCGCCTCATTGTGCAGGATGCCCGTCACGGTGGCCTCGTTGACGACCGTGCCGCCGTTCTCGACGCAGGTCTGGGCGAGGTTGATGGCCATGCGCGAGTCGTCGAACTGTCCGTCGTGGTAGACCACGCCGCCCTTCAGCCCCTTTTCGACCGAGGTGGGGATGTATTTCATCACTTTCTTGGCGGAGATGTACTTCGAACGTCCGTAGCCGAAGCCGAACGAGAGCAGGTCGTAGAAGGTCAGGCCGCAGAAGTAAAGGAAATTGTCCCAGTAGCGGTAGTTCGAAATGACGAACGCCTGGTCCTTCACCAGATGCGGGGCGTTGGCCTTCATGCGGCCGCGCTCGCGCAACGCTTCAAGCACCAGCATCACGTCGCCCTTTTGCAGGTAGCGCACGCCGCCGTGCACGAGTTTGGTCGAACGGCTCGACGTACATTTCGCAAAGTCGGTCTTCTCCAGGCAGGCTACGCTCATGCCGCGCGTGGCTGCATCCACCGCGACGCCGAGTCCGGTCGCACCGCCGCCTACGACTACCATGTCCCAGATTTTGCCCTTGTCGGACAACTTTTTGATTTGTGATGCTCTTTCCATAAATATCGGTTTGATGATTGATTTCGTTTCGGAACAAAAGTACAAATCATTTCGGCGATTTCAAAATAAAAAACCTTTTAATTTGAAATATTCTGATCGGGCATGCAATTTCTTGCGGGAGGGAAAATAATCGCGGCGGAATGTTCGTGTTTCGAATATTTTTCGTATATTAGTCTCTCAAAACTTTAAAATTTTAATTGCGCATGAACAAACCAGGTGAAGAACCACTTTTGAGCCTTCCGGAACGGCACAGCCGTATTTTGTCGCTGTTGCAGCAGAACGGCTCGATTTCGGTGACACAGCTCTCCGAGCTTTTCAAGGTTTCGGAAGTGACCATCCGCAAGGACCTGTCCTACCTCGAACAGCAGAAGAAACTCTACCGGACGCATGGCAGCGCCATTCTTATAAGCCCTTATATCAGCGATCGCCACGTCAACGAGAAAGAGAAGAAGAACGTCGCCGAGAAGCGGGCGATCGGTGCCGCCGCCGCGGCCCTCGTGTCGCAGGACGATTCGATCATCATCGCTTCGGGCACGACGATGGCCTTTCTGGCCCGGGAGATCAAACCCGTAGGCCGCCTGACGGTCATCACGGCGGCGGTTCCCGTGACGCAGATTCTCTCGCAGCACGCCGATGTGGACGTCATCCAGCTGGGCGGCATCACCCGGAGCAGTTCGGTTTCGGTCGTGGGACCCTTTGCCGAGTCGATGCTCCGCAATTTCAACTGCAGCAAGCTGTTTGTCGGTGTCGACGGCATCGATACCGAGTTCGGGCTGACGACGACCAACATGCTCGAGGCATCGCTGAACGGCGCGATGATCAACGCCGCGCAGAAGGTCGTGGTGCTGGCCGACAGTTCGAAGTTCGGGCGCCGCGGATTCAGCAAGATCTGCGACCTGGAGGCGGTGGACCGCATCATCACCGACAGCGGCGTGCAGCCCCTCTATCTGGAGCGCCTGCGCGAACGCGGAATCGAGGTGACGGTGGTGGATGTCTGATTCCACACTGGATATAATAAAGAGCGGCAGGAATCCCTGCCGCTCTTTTCGTTGTTCGGGGTGAGCCTACTTCTTCAGCAGGGCCTGCAAACGCTCGGGATAGTCGGTGGTGATGTAATCCACGCCCA
>ENA-UERK01000894-UERK01000894.1-human-gut-metagenome-genome-assembly--contig:-NODE-894-length-23881-cov-6.465678_pt1 | contig 23881 bp, 20 predicted proteins | sample MGYA00242957_ERZ507957 | MGnify/ENA primary metagenome ERZ507957 (study PRJEB26167, sample SAMN06115538) | human gut metagenome | host: Homo sapiens | place: China:Heilongjiang | collected 2015-11-06...
TAACTTCCGATGCGCACCCGCATAGCGGGTGGTTCTTTGTTTCGGACGTTCCGTCCTCAACTGGCTAAAGCCCTAAATTGCAAACCCGCCGCAACAGGAACAACTGCTGCGGCGGGTTATTTTTTAAGTGTAAATTTAGGTGCAAATTTGTAAAGCACCGGTTAGCCTTGGCAAAAGCGGCTCAAAGGCAAAAAGTTTATCTAACAATTTACCAAACAAGGTAATTAGCGGGGCGTTTACAACGGTTATAATAACCGTTGCGGCGCCAAGGCCCTGCAAATTGTGGTTTAAAATTAGCGCCAGCAGTACCGAAAGGGTTAGCATTGCAATATCGTAGCACTGTTTTACCCGGTTCATGTTCCAGCCGTAGCGGCGGGCCAGCTCGGTGCAAAAAAGCTCGTAAATTTCAAGAGGCCACCCGGTTCTAAAGAAAAAGGCAATGGCAATGGCTGTAAACAACTCACCCAGCACAAAGCTAAGCACCCGCACCCAAAAAACGGTGTAAACGGCGTTGGAGCCGAAAATCAGGTACCAGCCATCCAGCACAAAGCCAAAAATAACGGCCGAAGCAAACGAGAGCAGATAGCGCCAGTTAAACCGTTGAATAGCCAAACACAAAACCAGCAGCAACACCGCCTGAAATACATATTCCGACATTCCTTGCGAAAAAAACGGCAAAAACTGAACCACCTTAAGATGCAAAATGTAGGCCGCGGCCGAAACCATTGAAAGCCCAAACCCCGCTTTGGTAAGCAGGCAAACGCCCAGCGCGCAAAAAACAATACCCAGCAGCCAAGCGGCCTCGTTCATTTTTTTTAACAGTGGTAGCTTCATTAAAAATTTTATCCCTTCAAAATTTTATTGATCCTTTTTTTTCGTAAACATTCGCTCTAACTTATCGGTAAAACTTAAAGCCTTTTTAATTTTTTTGCCAAACATATTCAGCAGCTCGGGCAGGTGGTTAAACTGGCCGCTGCTGTCGTCTACCATGTAGGTCCAGGTGCCGGTAGAATGGTTAATATTAAAATCGGTTAGATCCGGCGCGCCGTTTACAATTTTCAGCTGCTGCATTTTTTGCAAAACCTCAAACCGAATATCGGCGTTCATCTCCTCAAAATTATCAATGGCTTGGCGGTTAAATTCGTCTAACGGATTTTTGCCCGCAACAATGTTTAAGTGGATGCCGCTTTTAACCTCCTCCATGGTTTCCAAATAATCGGAAAAACGCAAATTCAGGTAATAAAGCAGCAGGTGGCGCTCCGCGTTTTGCAGCGCCTTGGCGCCAATTTGCTTTTCTAATTCAAGGTAACGGTCCAAATCGTTTTTTTGTAAAATTTGGGGCTGTTCCTCTAAAAAAAGCACTTTTTTCCGGTAATTTGAAATCAACTGCCGCTGCTCCTCGGTAATGTAGGTGTACTTTTTCATGGCGTAGCGTGCTTCGGCGTCGTTGCCCTCTAAGGTCAGCTGTGCGTCCCGCACCAGGGCAAATTTTTCTTTATTTGTTAGTTTTTTGCCGGTCAGTTCCTCCTCAAAAAACGGGGCAATGTTTTCATCCTGCAGGCTAATAAAAAACTTGCTTTGCCCAACATCGCCCTGCCGGCCGGAGCGGCCCCGCAGCTGATTATCAATTCTGCGGGAGCGGTTCACGGTGGTGCTAATAACATAAAGCCCGCCGGCCAACGCAACGGCGTTGCGGCCTTCGCCGTTTTGCCCGCCCAGCTTAATATCTACCCCGCGGCCGGCCATATTGGTAGAAACGGTTACCGCCCCCGCCAAGCCGGCATTGGCAATAATTTTAGCCTCCTCGGCGTCGTTCCGGGCGTTTAAAACTGCCGGTTCAATTCCGTTTTGGCGTAAGCTTTTGGCTAACAATTCCGATTGTTCTACACTGGCTGTGCCAACCAAAACCGGCTGGCCCTTTTGGTGCGCGGCAATAATTTCGGCAATAACGGCGCTGTCCCGCTCGCTATTGGTTAAAAAAACCTCGTCCGGCAAATCGTTGCGAATGCAGGGGGTGTGCGACGCAATGGCCAAAGTGCGTACCCCGTAGGTAGTTTCCAGTTCCGAGGCAGAGGTTACTGCCGTGCCTGTCATACCGCAAAGGGTTTGGTACTGGGCAATAAAAGCGCCAATGGTCATGCTGTTAAAAATGCGGGTATTCAGTCGGTCGGTAATCCCCTCTTTCAGTTCTACATATTTTTGCAACGCGCCGGGGAACTTTCGGTTTGCTGCCACCCGACCAGTAGATTCATCAATAACGCCGATTTTTCCGTTTTTAACAATATAGTCCACATCCCGCTTTAGCAAATATACCGCCTCTAAAGCCGTGTTTACCGCCGAAAGGGTGTCCATATTCTTTTCATCGTACAAATTATCTATTAATAATGCACTTTCAACCGCCTTAATACCGCTGTCGCTCAGCCAAATTTGCCGCTGCTCTAAGTTACACTCGTAATCCTGTGCGTTTAAAGCCCGAACAACGGTAATAATTTTTTGCAAGAAATCCAGTGCGGCGGCACTGGCCTTACCGGCCAACACTAAGGGGATAGCCGCTTCATCAATTAAAATGGAGTCGGCCTCGTCTACAATGGCAACATCATACGCCGGCAGCAAGAATTGCTCGGGGCTGGCGGCCAAAAAGCTGCGAATACAATCGTACCCTGCCTCGCGCGCGGGGGCGTAAACAACGCTGCAGCCATAAGCCGCTTTGCGGTCGGCAAAGCTTGTATGCTCAGTAATGCAGCCAACCGTAAGGCCGCAAAACTCAAAAATTTCGCGGTTTTCTGCGGCGTCACGCTGGGCTAAATAATCGTTAAACACTAGAATGTGAACGGTGCGCCCGCTTTTGGCAAACAGCACCGCCGCAACAACGCCGGCAAGGGTTTTTCCCTCCCCCGTTGCAAGCTCGGTAATGTGCCCGCCAAACAGCGAATAGGCCGCCTGCAATTGGCTTTGAAAGAGCCGTATTCCCTTTAAGCGGTAAATAACCTCGCTTACCAAAGCGGCCAGGGTTACCGGTTTTAAATCCGGCTTTTTTAGCTGCTCTTGCAATTCGGCGCTGCTGTAAGCGGCAAAATCCTCGGCAGCAGCCGAAGCGGCAAATTCGGCACACTCTTTTTTTAACGCTTTGGTTGTTTTGTAATTAATTTTCAAGTTAAAATACTCCCCTTTTTAAAATCCGGCTTGCGAAAAATGTAGTTTCATGTTAAAATAAATTAGGTTTATTGGTGCCATTGCCCGCAAGGCTTTAGGCAAAAATTAATTTTTAGAATGACCGGTGCAAAAATGTACAATATTTTTTACTGTAACTTATTTAAAATATCTAACAAATTGCTGGACGCCGAGTTAAACACCCTGCCCCGCTTTATTCAGGAACAAATTAAAGAAAAACAAAACGAGGACGACCGGCGCCGCAGCCTTGCCGGCTACATGCTGGCACGGCGTTACACGGCCGCCTTTTGCAACAAAAAGCCGGAGGAAATTGAATTTGATTTTGGCGAGCACGGTAAGCCCTTTGTGATTAACGGGCGGGTGCATTATAATATTTCGCACTGCCAAAACTATGTTGTTTTAGCGGTTTCAGAGCAGCCCATTGGTGTTGACATTGAAATTGTGCGCGAATTTTCGGCCCTTTTGGCCCAAAAAAAGTTTACCGAGCAAGAGGTAGAATATATTGCCGCCGCCGGGCGGGAGGGCCGCTCAATGCAGCAGGCGTTTTACGAAATTTGGACCGCGAAAGAAGCCTATTTAAAATTTACCGGCGCCGGTATTTCGGGCGGGCTAAACGCCTTAACCTTAACGGCACAAAACGGCAGGCTTTACCCCGAAAACCGAGCCATTACGCTTACCTACGACCAAAGTATTCCCGGCGCGGTAATTGCTGTTGTGCAAAACTCCGACAATTAAGGCTTTTTTAGTAACCCCAAAAATTTCTTGGCACCGGTTAAAAACACCTCTTTTTAAAATTTTACTAAGCCGGCAGGCCGGCCCTTTTTAGGGTGCGGCCCGCCGGCTTGGTTTTAAAATATTAAATAAACCCAATTTTGCGCATGACCTTAGAAACGGTGCGGCGCGCAATATAGCCGGCCTTTTCGGCCCCGGCCTTGTAAATATCCTCTAACTGCTTTTTGTCGGCAATATAGGTGTTAAAGCGCTCCTGCAGCGGCTTTAGCTCGGCGCAAACCGCCTCGCCAACGGCCAATTTAAAATCGCCGTAGCCTTTGCCGGCAAATTCTGCTACAACGCTTTCCTGCGTTTTGCCGGTTACGGCCGAATAAATGCCAATTAAATTGGCTATGCCGTCCCGCCCCTCTTCAACGCAAATTCTATTTTCGCTGTCGGTCACGGCGCGCTTAAATTTGCGCATAATATCCTCCGGTTTATCTAAAATAGCAACCCAGGCGTTTATGTTTTCATCCGACTTAGACATTTTTTTGGTGGGGTCCTGCAGCGAGCGCACACGGGCGCAGGCTTTTGGAATGTACGGATCGGGAATTTTAAACACATTGCCGTACAGACCGTTAAACCGGCCGGCAATATCGCGGGTAATTTCTAAGTGCTGCTTTTGGTCGGCCCCTACCGGAACCAAATCGGCCTGGTACAGTAAAATATCGGCCGCCATTAAGGTGGGGTAAGCAAACAGCCCTAAGTTTACATTGTCGGCGTGCTTGGCGGCTTTATCTTTAAACTGCGTCATGCGGGAAAGCTCGCCAAACTGGGTGTAGCAGCTTAGCAGCCACATAAGCTGGCTGTGCTGCGCAACATCCGACTGTTTAAATAAAATAACCTCATCCGGGTTAATACCAAGCGCCAACAGCAGCGCACAGGTGTTTAAAATTTGCTTGCGAAAAGCAGCCGGCTCCTGCCGAACGGTAATGGCGTGCAGGTCGGCCACGGCGTAAATGCAATCAAAATCCTGCGTCATGCTTTTCCAGTTTTTCAGTGCCCCTAAGTAGTTGCCGAGCGTTAACATTCCGCTGGGCTGAATGGCGCTGAAAACGCGCTTTTTTTGTTCTGCCTCTGCCATTATTGTAACATCTCCTTTACCAAATTGCCAAGGGTGGCAAAGCCGGTTTTAATCTGCTCCTCCGAGGGGGTAGAAAAATTAACCCGAAAGCATTGGGTCATGGCTTCTTCATTGGCTAAAAACGCCGTGCCGGGCACTACGGCTACGCCGTTTTCAATGCCCTTTTTGCAAAATTCCAGCATATTAATTTGTTCCGGCAGCCGGCACCACAAAAACAGGCCGCCCTCTACCGGGTAAAACGAAACTAAATTGCTAAAGCTTTCCCGCGCGCAGCGCATGGCCAGCTCGGCCTTTTGGCGGTAAATGGCGCGCAGCTTGGTTAAGTGGGCCTCAAAATCGTACTCCTTCATAAACCGATACGCCAGCATCTGGCTAAAAATGCCGGTGTGTACATCGTCGGTTTGCTTGCAAACGGTCATTTTGCTAAGCAGCTGCCGGTTGGCAACGGCGTAACCAACCCGAATACCCGGAGCCAAAACCTTAGAGAAGGAGCCGGAATAAATAACGGCACCCTCGGTGTCGAACGATTTTATGGCCGGTAAAAATTCGCCTTTAAAGCGCAGCTCACCGTAGGGGTCATCCTCAATAATTACAACGCCGTGCTGCACGGCAAGCTCGTAAAGGCGGCGGCGCTTAGCCAGCGACATTGTAATACCGGTTGGGTTTTGAAAATTTGGAATGGTGTAAATAAAGCGCACCCGACTGTCGCTGTTCAATAGCTGCTCTAAGGCCTGCATGTTCATGCCGTCGGCCTCCATTGGCACGCCCTTTAGCTGAATACCGTACGAACGAAAGGAGTTTAAGGAGCCAATAAAGCTGGGGTCCTCGCATAAAACAGTGTCTCCCCTATTCAGCAGCACCTTAGCCGCCAGGCTCATAACCTGCTGCGCGCCGGAGGTAATTAAAAGCTCGTCCTGCTCGGTTCCAATATGGTGCTTGGTTTTTAAATAATCGGTTAGCAGCTGCCGCAGGGGGGTGTACCCCTCGGTTACCGAGTACTGCAGGGCAGCTATGGGTTCGTCTTTAAAAATTTCGGCCGAAATTTTGCGTACCGCCTCTACCGGAAAAGCCTCGGCCGAGGGGTTACCGGCCGAAAACGGGATCATTCCCGGTTGGGAGGAATGTTTTAAAATTTCCCGTATGGCGGAGGGCTTTAGGCCGTTTACATTGTCTGAAAATCGATATTGCATAATTGGTTACCTCTATCAAATAAATTCAAAGCCAAAATGGCTGCTGGTTCAAATTGCGCTAAAAGTATCATACCACATTTTACCGCATAGTGCAAGGTAAAACGGCTATTTTAAAATTTCCATTTTAACATAATTGGCCATAAGCTTTTTGGTGCCTTTTTCGTCAAAGGCAACCTCCAATAAATAATCGCCGCCCATGGGCTGGCAGTTTAATATCATGCCCTCGCCAAAAACCTTGTGTTTTACCCGCATACCCTTTTGGTACTTGGTTGCCGCGGGGGCTTTGGCACCCGGCAGCGGCGGCGTTTTGCGATAAGCAAGCGGTGTGCTGCGCTGCACAGGGTGCCCGGCGGCGCTGCCCGGCCTGCCTGCAGCCGAAAAGCTTACCGCCTTAGCGGTGCCGCCACCTTGGTACCGGCGCTCAAAGCCGCCCGGCGTCGTACTTGGCTCAGAATATCCGTTAAAGCCCAAAAAGCTGCAAAGCTCGGGCGGAATTTCGCGCACAAAGCGAGAGAGCCGATTGCGCTGCGTTAAACCAAACAGCATACGAACATAGGTGTTGGTTAGGGTTAACTGCCGCTTGGCGCGGGTAACGCCAACATAGGCTAAGCGGCGTTCCTCCTCCAGCTCGGCTTTGCCGGCGTAAATTGATTGATTGCCGGGGAAAATGCCCTCCTCCATGCCAATTAAAAAAACATTATTAAACTCTAAACCTTTGGAGGAATGAAGAGTCATTAAAATAACGGTGTCAGCCGTTTCGTCGTATTTATCAATATCGCTTACCAGCGCAACCTCCTCTAAATACTCCGAAAGCGACGGATTCGGCGACTGCTGCTGGTAGTTAATAATGCCCGAAGAAAGCTCTTTAACATTTTCAACGCGCTCGGTGCCCTCCGGACCCTCGGCCTTTAAAGCGTCTAAATAGCCGCTTTGCTGCAAAACCTCGTCCAACAGCTCGCTTAGCGGCAGCTCGGCTGCTTTTTCGGTCAGTCGATTCATCATTTGGCAAAAGGTTTGCAAACGGGTTGCGGCGTGCGAAAGCGCCGGGTAATCGGCCGCGTTTTCCAGCACCTCAAACAGCGGCAGACCAAGCCCCTCGGCAATTTCGGCCGCGCGGTTAACGGTTGTTTGGCCAATACCGCGCTTAGGCTCGTTAATAATGCGCCGCAGGCGAACATCATCGGTTTTGTTGTTAATTACATTTAGGTAAGAAATAACATCTTTAATTTCCTTGCGGTCAAAAAAGCGCAAGCCGCCAATTACGCGGTACGGAATTCCGCTGCGGGCAAAAACATTTTCCAGCGCGCCCGAAAGGGCGTTCATGCGGTACAGCACGGCGTTATCCTTAAACTTACCGCCCTGCTGCACATTTTCTAAAATCGCGTCGGCTATGTATTGGGCCTCGGCTCGTTCATCGGCCAAGGTGCATACCTTAATTTTTGCATCAGTTTTAAAATCGGTCCACAAATTTTTGCCTTTTCGGGCGGTGTTGTTGGCAATAATGGTGTTGGCGGCCTGCAAAATGGTGGCGGTAGAGCGGTAATTTTGTTCTAACCGAATAACTGTGGCCTGCTCGTATTCGTCCTCAAAGCTTAAAATATTTTCAATGGTAGCGCCGCGAAAAGAATAAATGCTTTGGTCGTCGTCGCCAACCACACACAAATTTTGGTGCTTGTGTGCCAGCAGGCTAACAAGGCGGTACTGGGCATGATTGGTATCCTGATATTCGTCGACCATAATGTACTTAAATTTATTTTGGTAATATTCCAGCGCATCCGGGCATTTTTCAAACAAATAAACCGTGTTCACAATCATGTCGTCAAAGTCCATGGCATTGGCTTGTTTTAACTGTTTATTGTAAGCGGCAAAAACCTTGGCAATGGTTTTTTTGTAAGTCTCATAGCCAATATTTTGGGCGTATTCTTCGGGGGTCCAGAGCTTATCCTTCGCGTGGCTGATTTCATTTAGGCAAAGTTTAGGGCTCAGCTCTTTTTCAGAAACATTCAGCTTTTTTAAAATTTCTTTCACCACACGCTTTTGGTCGTCGGTATCATAAATCGTAAAGTGCGCGGTGTAGCCAATACGGTCGGCGTAGCGGCGCAGCATACGGCCGCAAATGCTGTGAAAGGTGCCGGCCCAAAGGTCTAACCCGCTTTCCCCCAGCTTTGCAACAATACGGTCCTTTAGCTCCCCGGCGGCCTTGTTGGTAAAGGTAATGGCCAAAATTTGCCAAGGGGTAGCCGGGTCAACGCTAAAAACACCCGGCGGCAGCAGCGGCTGCTCGCCCTTTAAATAGGCTTGCCCCTGCGCCAGTTCAAAATCCGAAACATTTGCGGGCACGGCGGCGCTTTGGTAAGCGTTGCCGTAGCGAATTAAGTAAGCAATGCGGTTTACCAGCACGGTTGTTTTACCGCTGCCGGCCCCGGCCAGCACCAAAAGCGGGCCGTTTGCGGTGGTAACGGCCTGAAACTGGCGGTCGTTCATGCGGGAAAAATCTTTTTCAATTATGCTTTTACGCAGCGCTAAAAAATCACTGTTACTGCAGTTCAATGGTACGGCCCCTTTTTAGTAAGATCTAATAACATACAAATTAAGTATACCAGTTTAAAGGGCAAAAATAAAGCCTTTTTTCACACATAATGTTGTTTTTTTGCAGAACAGCTGGTATAATGTAAAGGTATGGTATTTTGTAGTTTTAACAAAAGGGCGGGTTTTTGTGGTAAAAATGTATTTGCCGCTTACGGTTTTTCAGGCGGTGCAGCAACGGCTGCAATATTTATTTGCAGAGTTTGAAAACATTTATGTTTCCTTTAGCGGCGGTAAGGATAGCTCGCTGCTGCTGAATTTGCTGTTAGATTACCGCGAAATGCATTGCCCCGACCGGGTAATTGGGGTGTTTCACCAGGATTTTGAAGCGCAATACACCGTTACCACCAACTACATTACCCAAACCTTTAAAAAGCTGGAAAACAAGGCCGAGCTTTATTGGGTGTGCTTACCTATGGCAACCAGAACTGCGCTAAGCAGCTACGAAATGTACTGGTACCCGTGGGACGACAAAAAGCAGGAGCTTTGGGTACGCCCCATGCCAAACCTGCCTTACATTATAAACCTAAACAACCCCTTTACGCACTACCGCTACAAAATGCACCAGGAGGACTTAGCCAAGCAGTTTAGCCGCTTTTACAAGGAGCAGCACCAAAACAAAAAAACCGTTTGCCTGCTGGGAATTCGGGCCAATGAATCCCTGCAGCGGTACAGCGGCTTTTTAAACAAAAAATACGGCTACAAAAACAAGTGCTGGATTACCAAGCAGTTTAAAGATATTTACTGCGCTTCGCCGCTATACGACTGGACCGTTCAAGATGTTTGGGCCGCCAACGCCAAATTCGGTTTTTCGTACAACCCGCTTTACGACCTTTATTACAAGGCCGGCCTAAAGCCGGAGCAAATGCGCGTGGCCTCCCCTTTTAACGATTATTCTAAAGAAAGCCTAAACCTTTACCGAGTTATTGACCCGGCCATTTGGGCTAAGCTGGTTGGCCGCGTACAAGGCGCTAATTTTGGGGCAATTTACGGCAAAACCAAGGCCTTGGGCTACCGCAGTATTACTCTGCCGCCGGGGCACACCTGGCGCTCTTACACCAAATTTTTGTTAGATACCCTACCGCCGCGCCTGCAAAATAATTACATTAAAAAATTTAATACCTCTATTAAATTTTGGCACGAAACCGGTGGCGGCCTTTCGGAGGAAACGATTGCCGAATTACAGCAAAAGGGGTACAAAATTCGCCGAAACGGCATTTCCAACTACACGCTGGATAAAAAAACACGCATTGTGTTTGAGCAGGATATTCCAGACGACACCGACAACATTTTAACCAGCAAAGATATTCCCAGCTGGAAAAGAATGTGCTATTGTATTTTAAAAAATGACCACACCTGCCGGTTTATGGGCTTTGGGTTAACCAGGCAGGAGCAGCTGCGGGTAAACCTGTTAAAAGAAAAATATTCGGGGGTATTGCATGAATAATTTTAAAAGCCCGGTTTACGGCGTTAAGGCCGTACCGTTTGAAAAAATTGAGCCCAACACCTACAACCCTAACGCGGTGGCCCCGCCCGAAATGCGCCTGCTGTATGACAGCATTAAAGAGGACGGCTACACCATGCCCATTGTTTGCTATTACGACAAGGCAAAAGACCGCTACATTATTGTAGATGGCTTTCACCGTTACCAGGTTATGCGGGAACACAAAGACATTTACGAGCGTGAGCAGGGCCTGCTGCCGGTTTCGGTTATTGATAAACCTCTGCACTGCCGCATGGCCAGCACCATTCGGCACAACCGGGCGCGCGGCACGCACGATGTTGATTTAATGAGTAACATTATTAAAGAGTTGCACGAAATTGGCCGTTCGGACGCATGGATCTCTAAGCATTTGGGCATGGACCGCGATGAGATATTGCGGTTAAAGCAAATTACCGGCCTAACCGCTTTGTTTCAAGATGTTGAATTTGGAAAAGCGTGGCAGCCGTCCGACGAATTTTTGCAGGAAACCGAAGCCGAACCAAAACCGAAACGGCGCAAAACCGTTATGCTGTAAAGGGGAAAAGTATGCCAAAGAAAAATGATAAAACCAACGCTATGCGCCTGTTAGAGGCTGCCGGTGCCGGTTACACCGAGCACAGCTTTGCTTGCCCTGCCACTTTAAGCGGGGTAGAAATTGCCACCATTTTAAACCAAGACCCAGCCTGTGTTTTTAAAACCCTTGTTACTGCCGGTAAAACGGGAACGCACTATGTTTTTATGGTGCCGGTTGCCAAAGAATTAGACCTTAAAAAAGCCGCCAAAACCGTTGGGGAAAAATATATTGAAATGATTCCCGCCAAGCAGCTGCTGCCTTTAACCGGTTACATACACGGGGGCTGCTCGCCGCTGGGCATGAAAAAGCAATTTAAAACGGTAATTGATGAAAGCGCCCTTTTGCAAAGCCGCATTTACTTTAGCGGCGGCCGGCTGGGTTTGCAAATTGAAACCACCTTGCAAGGCCTGCAATTGGCTATTGAGGTGCAAACCGCCGATTTGTGCTGCAATTAGATGAATAGCCTACCGATTTTACAATATTTTAACAGATTTGAAAAATTACGCCTTTATAATTAGAACGACGATTTTTTGGGAGGAAGCATTATGCAACAAAATAAACTACTAAAATTAGCCTCTAAAGGGGATAAAAAAGCGCTGCAACAGTTGTACCACCAATATGCCAAAACCAGCTACTACCTGTGCTGCTACTTTTTAAAAAGCGAGCAGGCGGCCGCCGAGGCAACCGTTACGGTGTTTTCGCAGGTGTTTGCCGCAACCGTTGGCCAGCCCGTTTTAAACGAGCAGCTGTTTAAAGCTTCAGTTTTAGGCAAAACGGTTGAGGTAACCAAGGCCAACATTCAAAAAAATGCGCCAACCGCCTTTCGTGACGCCGAAAAATCTGCCGTAGACGGTAGCTACCAGGCTGTAAAAAACGCAGCCGACCCCACAGCGGAGGAAAAGCAAAACTTAATAAAGGCCTTACGAAGCCTGCAAAACCGGCAATGTTACACCTTAACCATGCTAACCTGCTTTGGCCTGCAAAAGCACCAGCTGGCGCAGTACATGAAGCTGGATTCTGACAAAATTGACGCCAGCCTGGCCCGCGCAAAGGAATCTTTTCGAAAAACGCTGCAGCTGCCGGAAAACAGCCGCCGCGAGTTAGAGGACCAGCTGCGCGCCGTAAAAGCGGCCATGCAAGAGCAAACAGCGGCTGCCACTGTTCCGCCGCAGGTTGAAAAAAGCGTGCTGGCCGAGGCCCAAAAAATTGCCAAATTTGTTACCGCCAAATTTTTAAAGCATTTAACCGTTGCGGCCGCAGGCGTTATTGTTGCCGCCGGCCTTATTTTTGGCGGTATTGCGCTGTTTAAAAACAGCAATAATGCAGCCAACGCCGACATCACCAGCAGCGGCGAGAGCCAAAGCACCCAAGGAAGCAGCGAGAACCAAAGCACCCAAAGCGTTAATGCAACCAACCAAAGCAGCACCACCAAGCCGGAATTTAAAGCCACGAAACACGCCCAAATTGAAATTAAAAATTACGGGACCATTAGCTTAGAGCTGTACGGCGAGGAGGCCCCCATTACGGTAAACAACTTTGTAAAGCTGGCGAATGAAGGCTTTTACAACGGCCTAACCTTTCACCGCATTATTAGCGGATTTATGATTCAAGGCGGCGACCCGAATGGCGACGGCACCGGCGGTTCTACCGAAAATATTAAAGGTGAATTTTCGCAAAACGGGGTTCAAAACCGAATTTTACACACCCGCGGCACCATCTCCATGGCCCGCAGCTCGGAGAATGACAGCGCCAGCTCGCAGTTTTTTATTATGCAGCAGGACGCTACCCATTTAGACGGCGCTTACGCCGCCTTTGGCCGCGTGACCTCGGGGCTGGAAATTGTTGATAAAATTTGCGAAAACACCCCTGTGACCGACAGCAACGGCACCGTAACAGCCGAAAATCAGCCGGTTATTACCTCAATTAAAATTACCGATTAAGTCATTCTTTTAGCCTTGCCATTGTTTAAAATTATGACCCTTTTACTTTTAAATTTACCGTTTTTAAGCCTTTAAAACCGGCTAAGGAGCGTGAAAAAATGGAACAGCCGTTGCTTGGCAATATTCGCACCCAGCACACCGCAATGCTTATGATACAAAACAAAAAGCTGCCGCACGCCTTAATAATTGAAGGGCCGCCCGGCAGCGGCAAAAAAACCTTTGCCGAATTTTTGGCAATGGCAGCACTGTGCAGCAACGAAAACCCGCCTTGCGGGGAATGTAAAAGCTGCCGCACCCTAAAGGCCGGCAGCAACCGCGATTACACCTTTTTTACCCCCGAAAAAGACCTAATTACCGTTGATGATGTGCGAAACCTGCGTACCCAGGCCTACTACTCACCCATTGCGGCCCCCTACCGCGTTTTTGTGGTAGACCGGGCCGACTGCATGAACGAGCAGGCGCAAAACACCCTGCTTAAAATTATTGAGGAACCGCCCGAAACCGTAAAGTTTATTTTTTTGTGTCAAAGCGCCGCCTCGCTGCTGGGAACCATTCGCTCCCGCTGCATTTGCTTTACCTTAGGCAGCGTTGAACCCAGCGCCGAGGTTTGCCAATTTATTGCAAAAAAAAGCTGCTGCGGTTTAGAACAGGCAAAATCGGCCTTAATTGCGGCAAACGGTATTATTGGCGTTGCCCTTGTAAACTTAGCGCAGGCAGCCGATGCCAACACCGAGCCGCCATTAACCGCCGCCGAGCTGTTAAGTCTTGCCGCCAAAGGCAACAGCAGCTACACAATTCTTTGCAAAATACAGCCGCTGCAAAAAAACCGCGAGCAGGTTAAAAACCTTATTTGCGATTTAAAAACCGCCGTAATAGAACAAATTAAATTAAAAGCTTTAAATAAGAATTGCCCCCTTAGCAGCAAAAAACTAACGGCCTTGCTATCCGGGCTGGAGAATTTAGAAGCAGCCCTGCCCTTAAACCCCTCTACCGCGCTAATTCTTTGCCGCATTTGTGACCTTTTAACAAGCTAAAGCAAACTGCCAATTTTAAATGTCACCTTTTTGAACTCTTTGCCGCCCGTAAAACAAAGCACTAAAGCAAAAATTATTAGCCTGTATTAAAAAAAGCCCGCGTCTTAAATTATAAGGCGCGGGCTTTTTTGTTTAGTTTAAATTTTTAGCCTAAGCTGCCCCCAAAGGCTGCCGCAGTTTACCTGCCAAAAGCCTTTTTGGGGATTGGGTAAATTACTTGCGAATTTTTAGTTCAAAGGCAAAATGAATATTTTTTTCCTTTAAACGATATTTTTCCTGCAATTGCGGGCCGCAGGAGCCGGAGCCAATGCCGGAAACCTTATAATCTATTCTAAGGTTGGTGGCAAACGGCTCGGTTAATTCGTTTAAATGGTTGGCGCGCTGCAGCTGGTGCCCGGAATATTTAGAAACATTAATCTCCATTGTTTTTTCGGGTACAAATGTTAAATTGCCAATGCTCAGCTCTGTAACGCCAAAATGGTTCCCCTGCTCTTGGGGGCGTACATACGGCACAAACTCATTTTCAACCGTGCTGTTGTGCCAATTTAAAGAAGCGTGGTGGTGCAAATCGCAATAGCTTTCTCCCGGGCCGTAGCCGTAGTAGGTAAAATTGGTTACGCTTTTCGGCAGTTTAAGGTTAAAGCCCAAACGCGGTAAGTAGTAAGCATCTTTATTAACCGTACCGTGAAGATCAAAACGAACGGCCCCGTTTTGCAAAACGGTTACCTTTAGGGTGTAAACAAAAAACGGATGGCGCGAAATGCCCGCAACCGAGCATTTGGCAATAATAACGCCGTTTTTCAGCTGTACATCGTAGGTTTTATTAAAAGCAACATCTAAATTTTCACTTTTAAAATGCCCTTTGTTCCAATAAATTTGCACATACCGGTCGTTATCGGTTGCGGCACGGTGCGCCGAAAGGTAAATAGGCTGCAGCAGCTGTTCAACCCCGTTTACAACCAGGCTGCTAAAATTGCCGAGCTGCTTAGAAAAGGTGTAGCAAAAGCCGTTGCCCTTGGCGTAAATGTTAAAATCGTCCTGCGTTAGGGGGCATAACGGCGCCTCGCTTGGTACAGCCACCCGTTTACAGCCGGGCACAGGCTGTGCAAGGTGCCCAATCTCTTCCCCGTTTTGGTAAAGGTACACGGTAAACTCCGCCCCCAAGCGGCAGGTTTCAGGCAACGGTTTTGTTAATAAAATTTCTGCCGTTTTGTGCGGGGCGCAGGTTACGGCAACGGTTTCGTCCTGCGTTAGCTCGCCGTCTACCTGCACGGTGTACCGCAAAGTAAAATCTTTGGCAGTAACTGCTGTGTGGTCAAACCAGTTGGTAAACAGCAGCTTTTGGCCTTTTATTGCAAAGCGAAAAGGCGTGTAAGCCGCTTTAATTTCGTAGGTTCCGGCCTTAAAGCTGCGGTCATAAAACACCATACCGTCGCAGCAAAAATTCCCGTCTTGAGTCAGTTCCCCTTTAAAATCACCGCCGTATTTCGGCACGCCGTCTACCAAAACGGTGTGGTCAGCCCACTCCCAAATGCAGCCGCCAAGCAGCTTTTTATGTTTTAAAAACACTTCCCAGTAATCCCAAACATCCCCCGGGCCGTTCCCCATAGAGTGGGAGTATTCGCACAGCATACCGGGCATGCGGCGTTCTTTGTTTTTTCCGTATCCATCCATTTCACTGGGAGAAAGGTACATTCTGGAGTAAACATCCGGCCGATTTGCACAATCGGGGTCAGCTTCGGCAGCGTAGGTCTCCTTGCGGGAGGCGTCCTCACAATGAACCAAACGGCCGTCATTTTGGCTGTGCAGCCAATCTATCATTGCAACATGATTGGGGCCGTGCTGGCTCTCATTCCCGGTAGACCACATTATAATGCTGCAATGGTTTTTATCCCGCTCAAAAGCGCGCTGCATACGCTCCAGCATTTCTTTCTTCCAAAGTGGGTCGTAGGCCGGCCAGCGGGAAAGCTCGTCGTCATTCCAATAGGTGTCGTTCGGCCGCATAGAAACAAAACCGTGACACTCCAAATCGGTTTCTAAAATTACATAAAATCCCAATTCATCGCACATATTTAAAAATGCCGGCGTGGGCGGGTAGTGCGAGGTGCGAACCGTGTTAATGTTTAAGGATTTCATTAATTTTAAATCCTTTAACAGCTCTTCGTTCGTCATGCACCACCCGCCGTGGGCAGTGGTATCGTGATGGTTCACGCCGCGCATTTTAATTGGCTTTCCGTTAATAAGCACCTCGTAGTTTTTAGAAATTTGAATGGTGCGAAAGCCGATTTTTTGAACTATTTCCTCCCCAGCGCAGAAAAATTTTAGAGTGTACAGGTACGGCTGCTCCGCATTCCACAAAACCGGGTTTTGAACCGTAAAGCTGCCGGTTTTGGCAATGGTTTGGGTTTGCAAAAGCTGCTGTTCGGCGTTATAAAGGCTAACAACGGCGGTGCGGTTTGTTTGAATTAAAATTTTATTTTTATCGGTTCGCAGGGCAATATCGGTTAAATGGCCGCGGGGGCGTTCCAAAAGGTAAACATCTCTAAAAATGCCGTTAAAACGGAAAAAATCCTGATCTTCCAAATAACTGCCGCAGCACCACTTAAACACCCGAATACGCAAGGTATTTTTACCTTTTTTAGCAAACTTGGTCAAGTTAAATTCAGCCTGAAGGTGCGAGCCTTGGGTAAAGCCAACAAACTGCCCGTTTACAAAAATTTCCGCGCAGGAGGAAACCCCCTCTAACACCAAATAAAGCTGCTTTGCAGGGTTTAAATATTCAAATTCCCTCTCATAAATGCCTAGCGGGTTTTGATCGGGCACCACCGGCGGGTCACACGGGTAAGGGTAATTAACATTCGTGTAATTCGGCGCCTCATACCCTTTTAACTGCCAGCAGGAGGGCACTTCAATTGGCTTCCATTCGGTTGGCTCGCCGGCGCGGTCGCCGTTTTCAAAAAAAGCAAAGTTCCAAATGCCGTTTAAGCTGGTTACCGTAGCGGTGCCACCCGGCAAATAGTAGCTGCGCTGCGGCAACCTGTTTTCAGATGTCTTGTTTGGATTTTCATAAAAGCGTTTCATATTAAATTCTCCCTAATTCTGGCATCAAGCCAATTTAATATAACTAATATTGAGTATATCACATTCAATATTAAATGTAAAGGCAAACTGTGGTTTTATTTAACCGTATTTACCCTGTTACCGCAATATAATTGCACAAAAACCCGGGGCTTTAAAAATAAAGCCCCGGGCTCATTTCAATATTTTAATTTTAGCGATTAAAGCCTTTAAATGTTATTATTTGAGGCTGTGGCAATAGCTTGCCCTAACAGCACCGGGGTTTCAACCCCCTCTTTGGTGTTTTTCAAAATGCCGGGCTGCAAATTAATTTTACCCGGCTCCACCAGCACAATTACCGTGCTGCCGCCGTATAAAAACATGCCCTTTTCCTGCCCGCGCCGCACCGGGCCTGCATCGTACAGGTTTTTAATTTTACCAACCAGCATGGCCCCAACCTCCATTTGAACCAGGCGGCCAAAATTTTTGGTTGTAATTACGGTGTATTCGCGGCAATTTTTTGTAAAAACCGGCAGCGCCGCCGTTGCAACGGGGCGAACGGTGTGCAGCACGCCGGGCAAAAAGTTGTTGTTGGTTTGAACGCCGCTTTCTACAAAAGCGTAGCGGTGGTAATGGTTTACGCAAAGCCGAAAAACCAAGCAATAGCCGTTTTGGTAGCGGCCGGCCAGCTCGCTGTTTTGCAATAGGTCTAAAACCGTGTAGCGGCTGTTTTTAACGCTTAAAACCAAACCGCTTTTAATTTCAAACGCACCCAGCAACCCGTCACACGGGGCAATAAGGTGGTTCGGGTCGGCGTCTATTGGGCGCAGCTCCGGTTTAATTTTTCGGGTAAAGCAGCTATTAAAGCTGTTAAAATTGCTGCAATCAAACTCGGCGGGGTTAATGTTGTTTTTGCGCATAAACGGGGCAATAAGCGGTTTAGAAAGGGGCGAGGACAAATAAGCCCCCGCCACTTTAGAAACAAAGCGCGCCGTTAAAAGCTTTAAAACAACGCGGCCCGGCACCGTACCGTACAAAAAACGCAAACCTTTGTTTTGGTTATTATTACTCATAGCCTGGCTTTAATAAAAAAGTGAAAAACAAGAAATAAGGCAAATTCTAATGCGCCAATTCCAACCATAATTAAAATGCCGCGCAGCCCCGGTTTGTGCACATTAAATTTAAACAAAAACGCAAAGCCAACCAAAAGGGTTGCTAATATGTAAAACGGAGTAATATCAATAGGCAGCAAATAATTTAACAGCAAAATGCTGGGAAAAATTAAAGCCGAGGAGGTTACCGGCAGCCCGGTGTAAAAGCGGCGGTTGCCGGCTTCGTCACGCTGGCGCTGCTCCTCCATTACATTAAAGTGCGCCAGGCGAATAAGCGCCGCTAAAACATAAGCCACCAGCACAGCTGTAAACAACACGGTAACGGCCTTGCCCTGCCAGGGCTGCGGCAGTTTTCCGCTAACCTTGGTTAAAAAGGTTGAAAGCCGAATCAGCGAATAGCCAATGCTGGCCGGCAAAATGCCAAATGCCATAAGATCCGAAAGCGAATCGATTTGAATACCAAAGCTTTTTTCATACTCGGTACGGTTTTTCTTCATTCGGGCTACTTTACCGTCAAAAGCGTCGCAAAGCCCGCAAAACAGCAAAAAGAAGGTGCCTAAATACGGATGGCCGTGCCCCGAAAGGGTAATAAAAACCCCGGTGCTGGCCGATATTAACGACAAATAAGTTAATATAACGGTATAGTTACATATTCCCAACATGGTATTTCCTCCTGGCCGGAATAAAGTATTTCATCATTACCAAAACACCGCAAAGTATAACGCAAAAATAGCAGGAGAGCGAGCGGCTGAGCAACTCCATATTAACCGCCTGCGCCGCCGGCATACCCATGGCACTAAAGCCCTGCAGCAATAAATAATCTGAAACGCCCATGGCGCCGGGAATTGGCACGCAGTTAGAGCCAATGATTACAAAGGTTTGCAGCGCAAACAGCTGCAAGGCGTTGGCCGGGTTGCCGCCCGCCGCCAAGTAAACAAAAACCGTTACCAAAATGGTAGAGGAGCGCTGTAAAAAATTAAACACGAAAACCCGAAACAGCATTCGCCGCTGACGGCGTAAAATTTCAACGCACTGCTCGTATTCAGCCATTTGCTTTTCTAACTTTTGCAGCCGTTTTTCTTTGTGGCGCAAAATTTTAATTTTGCAAAGCAGCCGAATGGTAAAAAAGCAAATTTTTTTAAGCAGCTTTTTGCTGAAAATTAAAGTTAAAAAAAAGGCGGCTAAACCAATTTGCGCAATGTAGCCAATAAGAATTAAAAATTTTGAAAGTGTGTCAAACCGAAATATAAACCCCGGAAAAACAAAAAACATAACCACGCCAATGGTAATAATTGAAAGGGTGTACATTACCAAATTCGCCAACAAAACCGCCGTGGTTGTAATGCCGGCAATGCCGTCCCGCGCCATAAAAAATCCGCAAACAGGCTGCCCGCCGGTGGCCGATGGGGTAATGGCCGAAAAGTAAATATCCGCCGAGGAATAAATAATACCATCCCACACGGTAACGCCGTAACCAAAAGGCTTGCAGGCGGTTTTTAACGCCAGCCCCTCAAAAACAATAAACCCAAAAACCGCCAAAACAGCGGCAACCAACCAGCCAACCTTGGCACTTTGCAAAAAAATTAAAAACGACTGCAAAGAAAAGGACTGATTTTGGGAGGTGACCGTCCAAACCGTTGCGGCAGCCACCAAAATAAACAGTATGGTCCAAATAAGCTTGCTGTGCTTATTTTTTGTTGCCTCTGCCATTAGGCTTGCTCCCCCCTATTTAAACGGTAGAAAATGCGGTAAACGCCGGTTTTGTTGGAAAGCAGCAGCCCCAACTCGGCTACGGCAACGCCGCCTATAATATCAATTGCAACATGCTGCTTTACCAAAACAACCGAGGCAAAAACCAGCAAAGCAAAAACAAAGCTGAGCGGCGCGTAAAGCCGGCCAACTTTTTTTACCCTTAACGCCCCGCGAAAACACAGCCAGCTTTCTAAGCAGTGAATGGAGGGGAACAGGTTATCCGGCCGGTCGGTTGCGTAAATTAGCTGCACCAGCTGGCTGCAAAAATCGTTGCCGGTAACGTTGGCCCGCTGCATAGTGGTGGGAAAAACTAAAAAAATTACCATGCACATCAGCTTGGCCAGCATTTCGCCGGTAAGAACGCTGTAACAAACCTCTTTACTCTCCCGCGCAATAATAATGTAACCAATAACCCACTGTAAATAAGCGGCAATGTAAATAATAATCCACGCCGGAACAAAAGGGATGTGCGCGTCAATAGGTAAAAACCAGTTGTAGTGGTGCAGCCCGGCAGTAAAAGGGCGGGTCGCGTAGTAGGTTAAGGCATTTACGCCCAACATTAATAACAAAACAACAATGCCGTAGCGCGGTACAACGCGCTCTGCTAAGCGTAATGCTTTCATAAAAACCCCCAAACCTGCAGGTAAAAGTACAAACTTAAATTATTGTACCACATTTTAAAGCTAATTGCAACAAAATTGCAAAAACAGCCTTGTGCCCGAAAATTGTCGTACCCAAAAGCGGCAAGCGTTTTAAGCCCGAAAAGCTACTCAAACAGCCGCATTAAACGGTTGTTTCGGTGCATATAAACGCTCATAACAACGCCAATACCGCAATAAAGGCAAACCAGCGAGGTGCCGCCGGCGCTAAAAAACGGCAGCGTTACGCCAATTACCGGCAGCAGCGAAAAGCACATACCAAGGTTAATAACCGCCTGGCTAAAAATCATGGCAAAAACGCCAACGCACATTAGCTTGCCCCGTTTTTCCCGCGCAAGGGAGCCTACCCGCATAATGCGCAGGCAAATGGCACCCAAAAGCAGCATAACAACAACGCAGCCCAACAGGCCCAGCTCCTCCCCCATGCTGGTAATAATAAAATCGTTATACCCTTCGGGAATTTCGCCAGTTTGGGTTAGGGCGCCTTTTAAATACCCCTGTCCAAAAATACCACCGCCGGCCAAAGCAATACGGCCGCGCCACTGCTGCCAGCCGGCGCCTTTTAAATCGGCCTCTAAGTTAAACATGGTAAGCACTCGAGCCTGCTGGTCGGCGTTCATAACCAAAAAGTAAATGAAAGGCGCAGCCACAGCAACCGCCACTGCAAAAATAATAAAGTACCGCAGCTTTAGGCCCGCGCAAAATAGCATAAACAAAAAAATAAAGGCAAAAATCAACGCCGAGCCGTCGTCCCCTTGCAGGTGAATCAGCAAAATTGGCACAGCCGCGTGCAACAGCAGCGGCACAAGGTAGCGCAGGCGGTTCATGTTTTCGCCCAAATATTCAATGTGAATAGAAAAGGTAATAATAAAAGCTACTTTTAAAAGCTCCGAGGGCTGAAAGGTAATGCCGCCCGGCAGCATTAACCAGGCCTTATCGTCGGTACCGGCGGGGGCGTAGCCAATAAAAAAGGTTAGGCCAACCAGCAGTAAGGAAACGCCGGCTAAAATTGGCCAAATTTTTTTGTAATTGTCGTAATCAAACCCCGAAATAACAATTACGGCAACAATACCCAAAAGCATGCCAACGACCTGCACCAACAGCTGGCGGGTATTTTGCAAATAATGGGTCGCCGAAAAAACAGCTAAACAGCCAAAACTGGTAGCCGCAATGCAAAGGGCAAATAAAATTTTGTCGCACTCACGAATATAATCGGCAATTGCACTGAAAATACCGCGCAAATTATCACATCCTGCTGCGGCGTTAAGCTTTTGCAGAGCCTTGACTCCCGGCAAAGGCAAACGCCGTTTTACTTAAAAAAATTCTAACTTAACATTTCTATTATATAAAATTCTTTTAAAATGTTCAAGTAAATACTTTAATTATTTTAAAAAATGTGTTATACTGCTTAAAGCAATTCCATTTTGGGGTGATGATTTGAACAAAACTTTTGTAACCCGCAGCGCTGCCGAAACCGCCCGCCTGGCCGAAAATTTAGGCCAAAAAATTAACGGGCCTGTCTGCGTTGTTTTTAACGGCGGTTTAGGGGCCGGCAAAACGCATTTTTGCGCCGGGCTATGCCGCGGCCTTGGCTATTTTGGCGATGTTACCTCCCCTACCTTTACCATTGTAAACGAGTATTTGGGCGGGCGGCTGCCCATTTTTCATTTTGATCTATACCGCATTTTTGGGGAGGAGGACCTGTACGCCCTTGGTTTTTACGATTATTTAGACCAAAACGGCGTGCTGCTGCTGGAATGGGGCGAACATTTGGGTACCGCCACCCTGGAAAATCCGCTGCTGGTTAAAATTGAAATTACCGGTGAACAAGAGCGCCGCATTACCCTAACCGGAACCGAAGATTTATTAAAGGAGCTTACCCTGTGAAAGTTTTAGCCTTAGATTGCGCCGCCAAAACCGTTTCGGTTGCCATTGCCGAAAATGGCGAGCTGCTGGCCAACTGTTTTTACAATGTGCCATTAACCCACTCCCAAACCCTGCTGCCGATTATTGGCCAAGCGCTTAGCAACACGCAGTTAACACTAAAAGAGCTTGATGCTTTAGCACTAAGCGTTGGCCCCGGCTCTTTTACCGGCATTCGCATTGGGGTAAGCGTTGTAAAGGGTCTTGCTTTTGCCCAAAACAAACCGGTTTTTGCTTTTTCGGCCCTGCAGACCGCCGCCTTGGGCTGCGCCGGGCAAAACGGCGTTGTTTTAGCGTTGACCGACGCCCGCGCCGGCCGTTATTACGCCGCTTTTTTTAAGGTGGAGCAGGAAAAGGTAACAAGATTAACAAAAGATGAAATTATCCCCCAAAAGGACCTTGAAAAACGCATTGAATTGGATTATAATAGTAATCGGATCCTGTTGGTTGGCGACGGCGCCCGGCTTTTTGCCCAAAATGCACCGGGCCTGGCAGTACTGGTGCCGCCAACGGTAAGGCTTCCCAGCGCGGCAGGTATGGCAGTGTACAGCAGCGTCGGAACAGCGGGCGAACCTATTTCCCCCGCCGCATTGCAGCCGGTTTATTTGATCCAGTCGCAAGCACAGCGTGAACGGCAGACTCATAATTAAATAAATGCTTTAGGCGTGTGCGCCAAAGCGGTTAGGAGTAAAAAATGTTCAAGAATGAAAATGTATTTGTAATGGACCACCCCTTAATTCAGCACAAGCTGACCTATTTGCGCGATAAGCGCACCGGCTCTAAACAGTTCCGCGAGCTGGTAAGCGAAATTGCCATGTTAATGTGTTACGAGGCAACACGGGATTTACCGTTAAAAGAAATTACCACCGAAACCCCTATGATGACCGCTAAAACCAAGGTGATCTCAGGCCGTAAGCTGGCCTTTGTGCCGATTTTGCGTGCCGGACTTGGCATGGTAGACGGGGTTTTAAGCTTAATTCCGGCTGCTAAGGTTGGCCACATTGGCATGTACCGCGACCCGGAGACCCACGAACCGATTGATTACTACTGCAAGCTGCCGAGCGACCTGCCGCAGCGAGATGTTATTGTGTTAGACCCCATGCTGGCTACCGGCGGTTCGGCCATTGATGCGGTAGAAAAAATTAAAAAGTTTAATCCGCACTCTATTAAATTCATGTGCATTATTGCCGCCCCTGAAGGGCTGGAGGCCTTTACAAAGGCCCACCCCGGCATTCAGGTTTACTGCGCAAATGTTGACGACCGCTTAAACGAGCATTGCTACATTTTACCCGGCCTTGGGGACGCTGGCGACCGTATTTTCGGCACCAAATAAAATTGTTTTAAGATTTTATTCCTTAAAACCATTACAGCCCGCTCCATTTTTGGGGCGGGCTGTTTTTATGCTTTTACACTCCACTGGTATTTAAACAAATTTTAGCTTTTTTAAAACAGGCAGCAGTTTAAAGCTTTACGAGCAGCGTTTTAGGCGCAGGCTAAGCTTATCGGCTATCATGGCAATAAATTCACTGTTGGTGGGCTTACCGC
>ENA-UERK01000896-UERK01000896.1-human-gut-metagenome-genome-assembly--contig:-NODE-896-length-23872-cov-4.372305_pt1 | contig 23872 bp, 16 predicted proteins | sample MGYA00242957_ERZ507957 | MGnify/ENA primary metagenome ERZ507957 (study PRJEB26167, sample SAMN06115538) | human gut metagenome | host: Homo sapiens | place: China:Heilongjiang | collected 2015-11-06...
GGATTGGATCATGGATCAGAAGGAACGAATCATAGAACAGGCGATGCACATGTTCGTCTCGCAGGGCATCAAGTCGGTGCGCATGGACGACATCGCGCAGCAGCTGGGGGTCTCGAAACGGACGCTCTACGAATTGTTCGGCGACAAGGAGGGGCTGCTCTACCTGGCGATGGACCGCTATTTCGAAAAGAAACGCATCGAGCGCGCCGCGGTGTGCGCCCATGCGCGCAACGTGCTCGAAGCGATGTTCATGGTGCTGGGCGGCGTGATGGACAACGCCGAAGTCATCCAGCGGCTGCTGAACAACCTGCGCAAGTTTTACCCGGCGGTGCACGACAAGATGACGCGCGAAGGCACCGCCAAGAGCCGCCGCGACCTGCAGGAGATGCTGGAAAAGGGGATTGCCGACGGGCTGTTCGTCGACACGATCAATCTCGATCTGGCCATTTCGGTGCTTTACTACACGGCTTCGGCCATCACCGTGCGCAAGGACCTCATTCTGCCCGCGGGCATGACCGAGCGCGAGGCGTTCGTGCAGATCATCAGCAATTTTTTCCGCGGCATCTCCACGACCAAGGGGCTGCTGCTCGTCGACGACTACCTGAAACGCTACGAGCCTGCCAAAACCGTTCACCGGATGCAATAGCCGGCGCGAAGGGGCGGGGACTGAAATATCCGTCCGTTCCGTTCGTCCGCATAAATGATAATGACAACATAATTTTACCGAATAATGATGAAACGACTTTTTTTGATCATCGCCTTTTGGGCGGCGGGCGTCGCCGGCGCTTCGGCGCAGATGCGGCTGACGCTTCCCCAGGCGCTGGATCTCGCCTTGAGCGAAAACCCGACCGTCAAGGTCGCGGAGATGGAGGTGCAGCGTTACGACTACGTGAAGCGCCAGACGTGGGGCAACCTGCTGCCGCAGATTTCGGCGTCGGGCAGCTACACCCGTTCGATCGTGAAGTCCGAGATGCGCGGCGGCATTTCGTTCGGAGCCGATAACACCTTCGCCGTGCAGGGCGACCTGTCGCTGCCGCTCTTCGCGCCGTCGGTCTACCGCACGCTGAAGATGAACGACGCGCAGATGGCCACGGCCGTGGAGGCCGCACGCGCCTCGCGCATCGACCTGACGGCCGAGGTGAAGAAGGCCTTTTACAACATCCTGCTCGCCGAGCAGTCGCTCGCGGTGCTCCGCGAGTCGGAGGCCACGGTGCAGCGCACGGTCGACGATACGCAGGTGCAGTACAAGCACGGGCTGGCCTCGGAATACGACCTGCTGACCGCGCAGGTGCAGTTGAGCAACCTCAAGCCCACGATCCTCCAGACCGAGAATTCGATCAAGCTGGCCAAGCTGATGCTCAAGATGTACCTCTCGATTCCCGAGGACGTGGAGATCGAGGTGGTGGGCGAGCTGGACGCCCTGCGCGACGACGTGCTGGCCGGGACGGACGGGCTGACCACCGACGTGACGGACAACTCCGACCTGCGTTCGCTCGAATTGCAGGAGGAGGTTCTCCGGCGTTCGCTCAAGGCGGCCAATGCGGGACGCATGCCGACGCTCGCAGCCTTCGGGTCGGCCTCCTATACGGGTAACGACATGGAGCCTTTCAATTTCGGCGGCGCCGCCGCGACGGACGATTCCCGGTATTTCTGGACCCATCCGATTTCGGTCGGCCTGCAACTGTCGGTCCCCATCTTTTCGGGCCTGACGAAGATGAACAGGTCGCGCGAGCTGAAAAACCAGATTTCGCAGCTGTCGCTCCAGCGCAGCTACGCCCGGCAGCAGATCGACGTGCAGGTGCGCTCGGCGCTGAACGACCTGCTGACCGCTCGCGAGACGATGTACGCCCAGGAGCTGACCGTCGAGCAGGCCCGCAAGGCCTACAAGATCTCCGACACCCGTTACCGGGCGGGCGCGGGGACGATCCTCGAACTCAACAGCGCGCAGCTCTCGCAGACGCAGGCGCAGTTGAACTTCTCGCAGGCGATCTACGATTACCTTTCGGCCAAGGCCGAGTACGACCGCATCGTCGGCCGCGAACACGGAAATAAATAAAAAACAGGATAAAGAACGTATGAAAAAAATCGTGATTTTGTGCATCGCCGCCGTCTCTTTCGCCGGCTGCACGGGTAAGAAAGGCGTGACCGCCGTTGCGGAAGACAAAGGCGTGCTGACCAAAAGCGCCGTTGCCGAAGAGGCTTCGGTGCAGCTTACGGAGGTCTTCACTTCCGAGATCGAGCCTTACAAGGAGAACGACATCACTCCGGCGGCTTCGGGCGTGCACATCGACAGGATTTACGTCGAGGTGGGCGATCCGGTGCGCGAGGGGCAGCTCGTCGTGACGCTCGATCCCACGCAGTACACCCAGCAGCTGGTGCAGCTGAAGACCGTCGAGGACGACTACAACCGCCTGCTGCCGGTCTACGAGGCCGGAGGCATTTCGACCCAGCAGATCGAGCAGGCCAAGGCCCAGCTGGACGTGCAGCGCGAGGTGGTCGCCAACCTCAAGAAGAACATCGAGGTGCGTTCGCCCATTTCGGGCGTCGTCACGGCCCGCAACTACGAGTCCGGCGACCTGTTCGCCCAGCAGCCGATCCTGCACATCATGCAGATCGACCCGCTGAAGGTCATCGCCAACATTTCGGAGCAGTACTTCCCCAACGTGAAGGTGGGCATGCCGGTGAAGCTGGCCGTCGACATCTTCCCCGACGAGGAGTTCACGGGCACGGTGTCGCTGATCTATCCGGCGCTCGACCCCACGACCCGCACCTTCAAGGTCGAGGTCAAGGTCCCCAACGCCAAACGCACGCTGCGCCCGGGCATGTACGCCCGCACGACCTTCGACATGGGCAGCAAGGAGGGCGTGATGGTTCCCGACGTGGCCGTGCAGAAGCAGGTCGGCTCGGCCGAGCGTTATCTCTACGTCATCGTCGGCGACTCGGTTGCCGAGCGCCGCTCGGTCAAGGAGGGACGCCAGGTCGGCGACCGCGTGGACATCCTCTCGGGGATCGAAGCGGGCGAGCCGGTGGCCGTCACGGCGTTGTCGAAACTTTTCGACGGGGCCAAAGTGGATATTAAAAAAGACTAAAACAGCCCCTTTCCAATGAAAATTTACGAAAGCGCGGTCCGCAAACCGATCTCAACGATCCTGCTGTTCGTCGGCGTGATGGTCTTCGGACTCTTCTCGCTGATGAACCTGGCCGTAGACCAGTATCCCGAGATCGAGATACCCCAGATCTCGGTGATCACGATGTATCCGGGCGCCAACGCCGCCGACATCGAGACCAACATCACCCGTGTGCTGGAGGACAATCTCAACACGGTGAGCAACCTCAAGAAACTGACCTCCAAGTCGCAGGACAACGTCTCGATGATCACCGTCGAGTTCGAATACGGCTCCGACCTGAACGAGGGGGCCAACGAAATCCGCGACGTGGTGTCGCGCGTGCAGTCGCAGCTGCCCGACGACATCGATTATCCGACGATCTTCAAGTTCTCGACCTCGATGATCCCCGTGATGATGCTTGCCGTCACGGCCGAGGAGAGCTATCCGGCGCTGAACAAGATTCTCGACGACAAGCTGGTCAACGTGCTCAACCGCGTCGACGGCGTGGGCGCCGTGTCGATCATCGGCGCACCCGAACGCGAGGTGCAGGTCAACGTCGACCCCGCCAAACTGGAGGCTTACAACCTCACGGTCGAGCAGCTGGGGCAGATCATCGCCGCCGAGAACGTCAACATCCCCAGCGGCACGATCGACGTGGGCAACAACACCTTCAACATCAAGGCCGACGGCGAGTTCAAACTCTCGGACGAGATGCGCAAGGTCGTGGTGTCGAACGCCGGGGGCCGCACGGTGAGACTTTCGGACGTGGCCCAGATCCGCGATACGCTCGAAAAAGCCACGATGGACGAACGCGTCAACGGCCAGCGGGGCGTGCGCGTGATGTTCCAGAAACAGTCGGGCGCCAACACCGTGAATATCGTCCACGAAATCCAGTCGCGCCTGCCGGAGATTCAGAAAACCCTCCCGAAGGATGTCAAGATGGAGCTGATTTTCGAAGGCTCGCAGGAGATCACCGACGCCATCGGGTCGCTCTCGGAAACCATTCTCTACGCCTTCATCTTCGTCGTGCTGGTGGTGATGGCCTTCCTCGGACGCTGGCGCGCGACGCTGATCATCTGTATGACGATCCCCGTGTCGCTGATCTGTTCGTTCATCTACCTCTTCGCCACCGGCTCCACGCTGAACATCATCTCGCTCTCGTCGCTCTCCATCGCCATCGGTATGGTGGTCGACGACGCCATCGTGGTTCTGGAGAACATTACGACGCATATCGAGCGCGGCTCGAACCCGAAGGAGGCCGCCATCTACGCCACCAACGAGGTGTGGCTGTCGGTCATCGCCACGACATTGGTGGTCGTCGCGGTGTTCCTGCCGCTGACGATGGTCCCGGGCATGGCGGGCATCCTGTTCCGCGAGCTGGGCTGGATCGTGACGATCGTGGTCTGCGTTTCGACTACGGCGGCCATTTCGCTGACCCCGATGATGTCGGCTTACCTCTTGAAACTCGAAGGCGGCCAGCACGACTACAAGGGCCTCGGCGTGATCTACAAGCCGATCGACCGGGCGCTCGAATGGCTCGACGGCGCCTACGCCCGTTCGCTCGACTGGGTCGTACGCCACCGCCGGATCACCTTCTTCTCGATGATGTCGGTCTTCGTCGTGTCGCTGGGGCTGCTGACGCGGGTTCCCACCGAGTTCTTCCCGCCCTCGGACAACGGCCGCATTTCGGCCATGGTCGAGCTGGAGCAGAACGTCGGCGTCGACTACACGGCGCGCATCGCCCGGCAGATCGACAGCATCATCTATGCGAAATACCCCGAGATCGTGCTCGTCTCGGCGTCGGCCGGCGCCAACTCGTCGGACAACGCCTTCGCGGCGATGCAGACCACCGGTTCGCACATCATCAACTACAACGTGCGCCTGACCGGCGTGGAGGAGCGCGATCGGTCGATCTACGTCATCTCCGACCTGCTGCGCGGTGATCTCGACCGGATTCCCGAGATCCGCCAGTACACGGTCACTCCCGGCGGACAGTCGGGCAGCATGAGCGGTTCGGCGACGGTCAACGTCAAGGTCTTCGGTTATGACATGGACGTGACGAACGCCGTTGCCAACGACCTGAAGGAGAAGATGCGCCGTCTGGAGGGCGTTCGCGACGTGAAACTTTCGCGCGACGACCTGCGTCCCGAGTACAACGTGGTCTTCGACCGCGACCGGCTGTCGTACTACGGCATCAGCAGCGCCACGGCGTCGCAGGCCGTGCGCAACCGCATCGACGGCCTCGTGGCCTCGAAATACCGCGAGGACGGCGACGAGTACGACATCATCGTGCGTTATGCCGAGCCGTTCCGCAACCGCATCGAGGATGTCGAGAACATCACGCTCTACAACGCGCAGGGCCGCCCCGTGAAGCTCAAGGAGGTGGGAACCGTCGAGGAGGAGTACGCCGCGCCGATGATCGAGCGCGAGAACCGTCAGCGCGTCATTTCGGTCCAGTCGACCCTCGGGGCCGGCGTCGCGCTGGGCGACGTGGTGGCCGAGGTCGAAAAGCTCCTCGCCGACTATCCCGCGCCCGACGGCGTGGACCTCGAAGTGGGCGGTACGGTCGAGGATCAGGGCGACGCCTTCGGCGACCTGGGAACGCTGCTCATCCTGATCGTCATTCTGGTGTATATCGTGATGGCCACGCAGTTCGAGTCGCTCAAGTTCCCGTTCATCATCATGTTCACCATTCCGTTCGCCTTCACGGGCGTGTTCCTCGCGCTGTGGATGACCTCCACGCCGCTGTCGCTGATCGCCCTGATCGGCGCCATCATGCTGGTGGGCATCGTGACGAAGAACGGTATCGTGATGGTCGACTACATGAACCTTCTGATCGAGCGCGGCTCGGGTGTCTTCGACGCGGTGATCGCCGGCGGCAAGAGCCGTCTGCGTCCGGTGCTGATGACCTCGTTCACGACCATTCTGGGCATGCTGCCGCTGGCGATCGGCACGGGAGCGGGTTCGGAGACGTGGCAGCCGATGGGTATTGCCGTGATCGGCGGTCTGACGTTCTCGACCATCCTCACGCTGTTCATCGTTCCGGTGCTCTACTCGATCCTCGTGAACCGTTCGCAGCGCAAGGAGCGTGAGAAACTGGCGCGCCTCTCGGCCGAACACCAGGCAAGCAAGCATTGAAAGTGAAAAGCTGAATTAAAATTGATCGGTACTATGAAAGCAGTATTTTTGTCATACAACCAGGCGCTGACCGACCGGGTGAACGCCATCCTCGACAAGCAGGGTATCCGCGGCTTCACCAAATGGGCCTTGACCGAGGGCCGCGGTTCGGTCGACGGCGAACCCCACTACGGCACGCATGCGTGGCCTTCGATGAACGCCTCGATCCTGGCCATCGTCGACGACGAGAAGGTGGCTCCGCTGATGGACGCCTTCCGCGAAATGGACGCTGCGACCAGGATGCAGGGGTCCCGGGCGTTTGTCTGGAATATCGAAAGCGGATTCTGATTCCGCTGCTTGCGGCGCACCTGCCGCACATCCGTCCGCCCCGTTTTTCACGACGCCCGGCATCTGCCCCGCACGGACCGGAATCCCGGTTTCGTCGGTTCCGCGATATTCGGAGACCGGAAGCCGTATTTGAAACGTATGCGGCAATGCGGTGCGAAAAATGAAGCAATGCATCACAAAGTGCCGGGAATTGCGCTATTTTTTCTACATTTGCATCCATGAAACTCACCTTTCTGGGAACCGGTACTTCGCAGGGCGTACCCGTCATCGGCTGCCGCTGCAAGGTATGCACGTCGGCGGACCGGCGCGACAACCGTCTGCGCACCTCGGCGATGGTCGAGACGCGGGGCGTGCGCATCGTCATCGACGCCGGACCCGATTTCCGCTACCAGATGCTCCGCACGGGCGTGCGGCATCTCGACGCCATTCTGCTGACTCACGAGCACAAGGACCATATCGGCGGTCTGGACGACGTGCGGGCTTTCAATTTCGTCGATTACCCGCCGACCGTCCACAAGGTCCATATCTGGGCCGCCCCGCGGGCGCTGGAGTGCGTGCGCAAGGATTTCGACTATGCCTTCGCGCAGGACAAATACCGCGGCGTGCCGGAGATCGAACTGCACGAAATCGACATCGCAAGGCCGTTCCGTGTCGGCGATGTGGAGATCGTGCCCGTGTCGGGCCACCATTCCGAACGCTTCGAGGTCACGGGCTTCCGCATCGGGACGCTGGCCTACCTGACGGACTTCAAGACCATCGAGGACGCCGAGGCCGAAAAACTGCGCGGTACGGAGGTGCTGGCGGTCAATGCGCTGCGTTTCGCTCCGCATCCGTCGCATTTCAACCTCGCGGAGGCGCTGGCGCTGATCCGCCGCGTCGGGCCGCGCGAGGCCTATATCACGCATATGTCCCACGAAATAGGCCTGCATGCCGAGACGGAGGCGACGCTCCCGCCGGGCGTGCACCTGGCTTACGACGGGTTGGAGGTGGAAATTTAGGCTCGCATTCCGGCCGCATGCGGTAAGCTTCCGTCAAGGCGGGGGCGGGGCCGGACTTGTAGATGCGGCGGAACGCCGCGAAAACGGCGGGCGGAGATGCAAAACATGAATAAAAAAGATATGAAGACATTGGCAAATAAGGTAATCGTCATTACGGGCGCATCGTCGGGTATCGGCGAGGCGATGGCGAAGGTATACGCCGCGCAGGGCGCAAAAGTGGTGCTCGGAGCGCGCAACGTGCAGAAATTGCAGCTTCTTGCGGGCGACATCCGCGCCCGGGGCGGGCAGGCGGCCTACTGCGGGGTGGACGTGACGAAGCCCGAGGAGTGCCGGGAGCTGATCGAAACCGCCGTGCGGGAGTTCGGCGGCATAGACGTGCTGATCTGCAATGCGGGTATTTCGATGCGCGCCATTTTCGACGACGTGGACCTCGGGGTGCTGCACCGGCTGATGGACGTCAACTTCTGGGGTACGGTCAACTGCTGCAAGTTCGCATTGCCGTATCTTCAGGCGTCGAAAGGCTCCGTCGTGGGCATTTCCTCCGTCGCCGGGCTGCACGGACTGCCGGGCCGCACGGGCTATTCGGCTTCGAAATACGCCATGACGGGATTCCTCGAAACGCTGCGTATTGAGAACCTCAAAAAGGGATTGCACGTGATGATCGCCTGTCCGGGTTTCACCGCTTCGAACGTCCGCTTCTCGGCCCTCACGGCCGACGGGAAGCAGCAGGGCGCCACGCCGCGCAACGAGTCGAAGATGATGACCCCCGAGGAGGTGGCCCGCATCGTGGCGAAGGGCATCCTCCGGCGCAAACGCCTCTGCCTGATGGAGAGCGAGGGGCGCGCCACGCACTTCGTCAAGAAGTTCGCCCCGGCGTTCCTCGACCGGATGTTCTATCTGGTGATGTCCCGCGAGCCGGATTCGCCGTTGAAATAGCCTGCGGCGGCATACTGCACGGGGGTTCTTTCGGGGTCCGCTTTTTTTCGGCCGTCCCGGCGGCTTACTTCGCCAGTTCGCGCGCCACGGCCAGCGCCTTTTCGTAGTCGGGCTCGTGGGTGACCTCGGGCACGTACTCCACGTAGCGCACCACGTCGTCGCGGTCCACGACCACCACGCCGCGCGCCAGCAGGCGCAGGGAGTCGATCACGAAGCCGTACTTCATGCCGAAATCCAGCTCCCTGTAATCCGAGAAGACATGCACGCGGTCGATGCCCTCGGCGGCGCAGAAGCGTTTCTGCGCAAAGGGCAGGTCGACCGACAGCGACACGACGACCACGTCGTCGCCCAGTTTCGACGCCTCGCGGTTGAAGCGGATGTTCTGCAACGAGCAGACCGGGGTGTCGACCGACGGAAAGACGCTGTAAATGCGCACCTTGCCGTGGAAAACGTCCGACGACACGGGTTGCAGACCCGCATCGGTGACCGTAAATACGGGGGCCGTCTCCCCCACTTTGCAGCGATTGCCGACAAGCGTCACGGGCTTGCCGCCGAAAGTTACCTTGTGATCCATAATTCGATAGTTTTTATAATCAGGTGGTTCAACGCAATTCCGATGCCACCCGGCTGCGAGCCGGATCTGCGGGACGGGACGCCCCGCACCGCGCCCCTCCGCATCTGGTCATCGGCCGGCTTTAATTCGCGCGACGGCCGCCGCAACCCCGGCATAGAGCGCCGGCAGGTCGACGCCCGCCACGCAGCGGTTCTCGACGACGATCCGTCCGTCGACGACCACCGTATCGACATCCGAGGCCTTGCCGCAGTAGACCAGATTCGACACCACGTCGTTGACGGGCTGCAAATGGGGTTTCTGAAGGTCCACGACGATCAGGTCGGCCAGCGCGCCCTCGCGGACGACGCCCAGTTCGCCGTCGGCATAGCCCATCGCCCGCGCGCCGTTCACCGTCGCCAGCCGCAGCGCCTCCCAGGCCGGAAGGGCCACGGGATCGCCCGTCGCGGATTTTTGCAGGAAGGCCGCCGTGCGCACCTCCTCGAACATGTCAAGATCGTTGTTCGAGCAGGTTCCGTCCGTGCCGACCGTCACCAGCGCACCCGCGGCGCGCATCCGCTCGACGGGCGCCACGCCGCTCGATATTTTCATGTTGCTCTGCGGGTTGTGCGACACGGCGACACCCCGCGCGGCGAGTGTCTCGATGTCGCTGTCGGTCACGTGGATGCAGTGCGCGCCGATGGTCTTCGGCCCCAGCAGTCCCAACCCGTCGAGGTGTTCGACCGAGGTTTTCCCGTACTTTTCGCGCACGATGCGCACCTCGTCCTGCGTCTCCGAGATATGGGTCATCAGATGCAGGCCGTATTTATCCGCCAGCCGCTTGCCGCGCAGGAGGTTCTCGGGCGACACGGTATAGGGCGAATGGGGCGCCAGGGCGATCTGCACCCGGTCGCATCCGGCGGCCAGCCGCACGGCCTCCTCCACCTGGGGCATCACCTCGTCGACATTCGAATCGAAGTAGTTGCAGCCCAGCATGGCGCGGATGCCCAGCCGTTCGACCGTCTCCACGCAGCGGTTTTCGAAATAGTACATGTCGACGAACGACGTCACGCCGCCCAGCAGCATCTCGACCACGCCGAGCGTCATGCCCAGCGCCACATCGTCGGCCGTCTGACGCGCCTCGAAGGGCCAGATATAGTCGTGGAGCCACTCCATCAGGGCGATGTCGTCGGCAAGGCTGCGTTGCAGGGTCATGGCCGCATGGCAGTGGGTGTTCACCAGCCCCGGCATCACGAGTTTGCCCCGGCAGTCGAACTCCCGAAGCCCGGGGTGCGCCGCGCGGAACTCCGCGGCGGCCGTTTCCGACTCCGTGACCAGCGCGATTCGGTTGCCGTCGACGCCCACCCAGCCCGCAAAGGTGCGGGGGGCGTTCCCGACGGCCGTCATCGGCAGCACCGTCGCGTTTGAAAAAAGAATTGCCATATTTCGGTTCATTATGTCATTCGGTCCCGGGCAGCGCCCTGCCATAAGCCCCCGCCGAGGCGGGGGGGGGTTGGGGGGGGGCAGACTTGCCAACGACGCCAAAGGCGGCGAAAGCGGCAGTCGACAGCACTGCGGGATGCCGATGACTCGTTCATATTCTTACTTATACTTCACTTTCACCTTTTCGGTCTTGACCTTTCCGCGGGGCTGCCCCTCGATCGAGTTGCCCTGCACGGTGATCACGTCGCGGCCGTCGACCGAATTGGAGTAGACCTGGATCACCTTGTTGAAGGCTCCCGGCTCGCTCTTGTGGGGTTCGTAGATGATGCGGATCACCCCCGAATCGGCCGGCTCCACGGGACGCTTCGAGAACGACGCCTTGAGGCACGAACACGAAGTGATGACCCGCACCAGCACCAGCGGGGCCGTACCGTCGTTGACGAACCGGAATTCGCGGACCAGGTCGCCGCCCTTACGGGGCACGTCGCCGAAATTATAGGTCGCGTTCTCCAGCCGGAGGTGCGCCCCCTTTACGGGTTTTTCGGCATAGCCCGCAGCGAACGCCAGGCAGGCCGAGAGGGTTAACAGGATATGTCGCATAGCCAAAATTTGTATTTATCCAATATCATACCAGCGGGCGGCGGGAAACCGGGTAAAAAACGGGCGCCGACCCGGCCGACCCGACGCGGGTTTCTCAAACACACCCGTTACTCCATGCGGAAAATATAGGTGATCGTGCCGCCCTGCACCGCGGCGCGGCTCTCTGTGAATCGCGCCTTGCGGGCTGCCGCTTTCGCCGCCTCGATCAGCTCGGCGGCGTCCGTCGTCGAGCCTTTGGGTTCGAACGAAGCCCCCGTGACCTTACCCGAAGCGTCGACCGTCACGCGGATCACGACCTTGCCGCCCTTCTCGCCGGGATACGACGGCTTGGGCAGGTCGCCCACCAGTCCGCGCCCTTTCAGCCCCTGATCCAGCTGGTCCAGTCCGTCGGGGTTCAGTCCCGGGCCCGTGCCGCTGGCCTTGTCCTCGCCCTCGGGAGCGCGGGGATTGCCCGCATTGTCGGGTTCGTCGGCCCCGCCCTTGTTCATCTTGAACAACGCCTTGGGGTTGGGCGTCTGCGTCACAGGGTCCTTGCCCGCAACCTGCGCCGTCTGCTCCACGGGTGCCGCGACATCGTGCACGCGCGGCTCGTTGGCCACCTTCACGGGCGGTCTGGGCGGCTCGGGAACGGGCGGCTCGGTGAAGTCGACGAGAATCGTGTCGCCCGGCTTGTCCGTCACCGACGAGAAATCGAACGACACCAGCGCGAACGAGCCGGCCAGCAGCACGCCGTAGACTGCCGTCGCGATCATCGCCCACCGTCGCGGGGATTTATTATCGGGATCATAGTAATACATATTCAGATTCTATCCTTAATTAGGAACGTCATGCCGATCAAACCGCCGATATCGCGGCCTTTGGCCGCGTTTACAAGTCTGACCCCACCCCAAACCCCTCCCTCGGGAGGGGCTTGTCGCACGCGAGGGCAATTACAGCCTAATTCGGTGTCGTTGCCAATATCAACTTATAATTATTGTCCTTGGCGATGTTCATAACCTTCACCACCTCATCCACCGCAACGGTCTTGTCGCAGTGGAGCGAGACGGTAGCGTCCTTCTGCCCGTCGAGCCGCGCCTTGAGCGCCCGCTCCACGCCGCCGATCGAACCCACGTCCTGCAATTCGACATAGTAACGATACTTGCCGTGGCCCGCATCCTGAACCGACACCGTGGTCATCGCCTTGTCCTTCAACTGGTTCGAACTCTTCGGAAGCATCAGTTTCAGGGCGTTGGGGTTGATCAGCGTCGTGGCGATCAAGAGGAACAGCAGCAGCAGGAACATCAGGTCGGTCATCGACGAGGCCGAGAACGATTTATCGACTTTCGATCCGTGTTTGATTGCCATAACGCGCTATTTTTGAACGGGTTGATTCAGAATGTCCATAAACGCGATCGAGTTGGCCTCCATCTGGAACACCAGCTTCTCGATGCGCGCCACGAGGTAGTTGTAGCCGAAGTAGGCCGGAATGCCGACGATCAGACCCATCACGGTGGTCACCATCGCCACGTACATGCCGCTCGACAGCAGCCCCAGGTCGACCGTGCCGCCCGCGGCGGACATGTCCATGAAGGTCTGCACCATACCTAACACCGTGCCGAGGAAACCGATCATCGGCGCGCCGCCGGCGATCGTGGCCAGGAACGGAAGGCCGTTTTCGAGTTTCGAGACTTCGAGGTTGGCGACGTTCTCGATGGCGGTCTGCACGTCGCTCATCGGGCGTCCGATGCGCTCGATGCCCTTCTCGATCATGCGTGCGATGGGCGTGTCGGTCTTCTTGCAGAGGTTCACGGCCGTCGAGATCTTGCCGTCGGAGATGTAGTCGCGGATGCGGTTCATAAAGTTCATGTCCAGCACCGAAGCCTTGCGGATGGCCATGAAACGCTCCACGAAGATAAAGATCGTCACGCCCCCCAGCGCCAGCAGCGGCCACATCAGCCAGCCGCCTTTGGTAAACAGGGTCCACAAGCCCATACGGGTCTCCTCACTTACGGCCACCGCCTCGGCAGCCTGCAAAAATGTTGTCATAATGGTTTAGAAATATTTAAGTTTACAAATTTTATCCTTCCAATTTCGTTTTCGAGCGCCGGTTTTGCAGTCTGCGCCCGCGGGGGCGCACGCGCCCCGGCCCCTCCGCCCGCGCTTTTAGTCGGGTCGTTGTCTCACGGCTCCGGCATCAAGTCGGATTCAATCACCGCAGGGACATCTTTCACTTTTCAAGCAGTCTCTGCTCTCGCTTAACCGCAAAGTTCACCTTCTATTCATCCTCTTCCTCTTTAACGTATCCGAACGGCGAAAGCGTATCCGCCGGTTCGCGCAGACGGCTCCGGTCCGCATCTTCGGCCGCCTTTTCGGCCGCGCGGGCCGTACGGCGGGCGATGCGCCGCGCCTTGCGCTTCTTGTTCGTAAAACGCTCCTTGATCCGCTGCCGCAGGTCGCGCAGGTTGTCGAAATCCTCCTTGAAGTAGACGCCGATGCCGGTCTCCTGCAAACCCTGGTTCTCGTCGAAGCGGTCGATGGTCTGCGTGAAGGCTTTCAGCTTGAGCGTCCCGGCCCGGTCGATCAGGTAGGTGATGTAGGCCTCGCCCATGAAGTTGGACATCGAACTGTTCACGGCCTGCTTGTTGTCGATCAGGTAGTTGCCCTCGACCTCGACGAACAGCCGGTTGTTGATCAGGCTCTTCGACAGCCCGAAATCGACCTCGTCGCTCGTCAGTTCCGACTTGGGCCGGTAGCGGATCACCACGTTGTAGTCGGACGACGAAAGCCAGTTGCTGACCATGTTCGACACGAACTCCAGTCCCGTGGCCGCCGACACCGAGCTGCCGATGTTCGACGAGGCCTGCGACGAGTTCTCGGACATGAAGCTGTTGAACAGCAGCAGGTAGAGGAACTGCGTGTCGACCGTCTCGGGGGTCGAGAGAGCATTGGCGATCAGGCTCTGCGTCTCGGGATCGGAGCCGGGAACCCGCACGTCGAAGGTGATCGTGGGGTTCGAAAGCCGCTCGCCGAGGTGAATGACGCACTCCACGGGAACCGAACGGTCGCCCCCGAGGTCGGCCGTGCCCTGCAGGAGGGGTTGCAGCGACGCCTTGACCTTGTACACGGCGTCGATGTCGAGCATCGCGTTCATCGGCGACCCGGTCCACTGGATCGACGAACCGCTCTCGATGGTGAAGCGTTTGTTGATGATCTGCTGGAGCGACAGCATGAAACTGCCCTCCGCGATCGTATAGTCGCCGTAGATCTCGAAAATATTGGCCTTGGGGTTGATCTGGAGGTTCAGCGCGCCCGCGCCGCGCCCCTTGACCGTGTTGCCCGCCACTTCGAGTTCGACTTCGGCGTCGGGCCGCACGTCGAGCGCGAGGGTGATCTTCATCTGGCTCCCGGCGTCGGATTTCTGGCGGTGCTTGCGCTCGAAGGAGAGTTTCTTGCGCGCCACGTCGTCGAGCGTATCGGCCTGCTCGGGCTGCTCGAAGACCACGAAATCGGCGTTCGAAATGTTCGACTTGCTCGACAGCGGCATCACGAACGAGGAGTTGCCGTCGGTCGAGGCCGTTATATCCATGTTCACCGCCCCCTTGTCGCCCGAGATGCGGGCCGCGCCCGTGGCGAAGACCCTGCCGTAGAACATGTCGTTGTCGTCGGAGTCGGTGTCGAGCACCAGCATCTGCTGCGGGGCCACGCGCACGTCGTAGGAGATATTCGAAAGGTGCTGGAGGCTCATGTCGAAATCGAACCGCCCCCGGTTGCCCCGGGGGTCGAAAATCGGGACGTTCGAAGCCCTGAACCGATTGTTCTTCACGTTCAGCACGGCCTCGGGCATCGAATAGGTCACCTGCGTGAAATCGACCGTGGTTTTCAGCCCCGCGACCCGGATTTCGCCTTCGAGATCGGCCTTGCGGCCCTGGCCCTGCAACGTGAGGCCGGCCGAGGCCATGCCCTCGGTCGAGGAGACGACACCCGCGAGGATCGGGTCCAGCAGCGCCATATCGAGACTGTCGACGTCCAGCCGGGCGAAATAGCGGTTGCGGTCGGGGGCGTAGAAACCGCGGATCAGCGTGTCGCGCCTGATACGGTCGGAGACCGTCACTCTGGCGCGGCTGCGGGCGAAGTCCCAGCGCGAGGCGAGGCGCATCGGCGGCGCGGGAATGTCGTTGACCTCCACGCTGTCGAGCAGGATGTCGGCCGTGATCTCGCCGCCGCGCAGCACCGACTTCATCGCCGCCGAACCGTTCGTGCGCCCCTCGATGTAATAGCCCATGCGCTCGGCGACCTGCGCGAAGGGCGCCAGGTCGAAATTATGCAGCGAGAGCGTCACCGAATCCTCGCGGCTGCGCGAGGCGACGCCGTCGAGCAGCAGCTCCTGCTCGCGGTTCATCACGTAGAACTTGTCGATCACGACCTGCGCGGTGTCGAGCAGGATTTTGCGGGCGAAAATCTGCCACGTCTTGTCGCCGCGGGTGATGTGCGAGGGAAGAATCCGCAAATCGACGACGCGGCCGTTGGGTCCGTGCTCGTCGGCCACCGCGGCGCGGAACCCGACGAGCCCCGAGACGCGGCGCAGGGTGTCGTCGAAGCCAGCCGAGAGCTGCACGCGGTTCTGCCGCGCGCCGCCCGTCAGCGAGAGGCGCGGAAGGTGCAGCACCCCTGCATAGAGATCCTCGGCCGAGGCGTAGACCGCCAGCGAGTCGCCGCGGTTCGAGGCGTTGACCGAAAGGCGCGTGGCGAGCATGCGCCGGCGCTCGATGTACTCCGACGCTGCCTTGAGCGACAACTGGTCGCTGGCCGGATTGAACAACAGTTGCAGCGACGAGCCGTCGGCGATCTGAAGTCCCGTCGACACGGCGTCGGCCACGGGGTTGAAATTGCGGATGTTGACCGACAGCAGCGAGAAGTCGTTGGCCACGGCGGCCTTGCGTTCCGAAGGCGTCTCCTCCCACTTTTCGCCGCCCAGCATCGGCAGGTATTTCCACGCGCTCCGGCGCAGGTATTCGAAGACGGTGCGGTAGCTGGTTTTCGACCGGAACGTGACGTCGGCGAAGTCCGAGCGCAGTTCCACGAACTTGCTCCGCTCGGAGTTCTCGCCCGTGACGGTCATGCTGGCGGCCGCGATCTCCTTGTCGTTGTAGCGGTAGCGGGCGTCGGTCACCTGAATGCGGCCGTTCAGATCGTCGAGCGAACGCCCTCCGGCGGCAGCGACGATGCGGCCCGAGAGCTGCGACACCGAGTCGCGGCGGTTGACGTGCAGCCGGGCCAGATCGGCGTGCCGCAGGTCCATCGTGAAGTCGTAGCGCGGCACGGAGTCGTTCAGGTCGACCGTGCCGAAGAAGTCGAAGTCGAGGTTGGGATCGCGGGCCGTGATGCGTCCGTCGAACTCGCGGTTGCGCAGGCGGCCGTCGAGCCGCAGCGAGTCGTAGACATAGCCGTTGAATCCCAGCTGCGTGACGTTGCCCACGACGTTGGCGTCGGCCACGCCCCTGCCGATCACGCCGTCGACATAGGCCGTGAGGGTGGCGTTGCCCAGCAGATCGCGGCGGTCGAGCAGCTCGCCCAGACGCAGGTTGCGCGTCTCGACATCGCCCCGCACGCTGCTCAACCCCCCTTTGACCGGGGCCATTTTCAGGTTGCAGGAGACGTTGCCCACGCCCGTCGCGGCGCCCAGCTGCATGTCGAACGACGAGAGCAGTCCCCGGAAACGGGCATTGAGGTCGATCTGCCCGGAATTGCCCAGCACGCCGACCAGCTTGTCCGAGAGTTTGCGGCCCGCGATGCCGAGGGCCAGCTCGTCCACGGCCCGGGCCGTGGAGCGCAGGCGGGGAACCGACAGGTCGAAACGGGTCTTCCGGATGTCGGGAAGCCCCTTCACCGAGGCGTCGGCCACGAGCGTCGTCCCCTCGCCGATCTGCATGCTCCTGATCCGGCCCGTGAAATCGGACACCACGCCGGCGACCTCGACGTTTACGTCGGTGAAATCCACATGCCAGTCGCGCAGCTTCGGGGCGAAAAAGGCGATGTCGTCGGTCGAAACGGTCGTATTGCGCATCGAGGCGTCGATGCGCACCTCGCCGATGAAATCCTTGTACTGCGCCCACGAGTCGCCCGCCAGCGAGACGAACGGAAAGTTGACGTTCGAACGCGGCGTGATGATCGAGGCGTTCTCGAAGCCCAGACAGCCCTGCGTCATGTAGAACCGCCCGGCCAGGTGGTTCAGCACGAAGCCGCTGCGTTCGCGGGCCGAAAAGGCCGCAATGGAGGTGTAAATGGCCTGCCCGTCGATCGTGAAATCGTCCACGCGGGCCGTGATGCCGTAGAGGTGCATGTGCGAGAAGTCGATGCCGTGCTCCGGATCGCGATGGTCGAGCCGTTCGAGGCAGAGGTCCATGTTCTCGATCGAGGCCTTCTTCAGCGAGAGGCGGAAATTGCCCTTCTTGGGTTTGTCGGGGTCGGAAATGCGGTCGACGATCTGTTTGATGTTCATCTCCCCGCCGGGCGTCTGCCGCAGGTAAAGCCTCGCGTCGGCGATCTCGCCGCGGCTCAGCTCCAGCCCGCCGCCGAAGATGCCGAAACTCGTGATGAAGGCGTCGAGCTTCCCGACGTAAAGCAGCGTGTCGCGCTGGTAGTCCTCGACATAGAAGCCCTTGACCCTGACCTTCGAGAAGATGCCGATGTCCACGCGGTCGATCGACACGGTGGTCTCCAGCTTGCGCGAGACGAAGCGCGCGGCCCTGTGCACCGCGTAGTTCTGCACGGCGGGAATGTCGAGCAGCAGCGAGAGCGCCACGGGAACAATTATCAGCAACAAAACCGCCGCCGAGAACACCTTTCCCAATATTTTTATACCTTTGCGCATCAGGACTCCTATATAACCTGCAAATTTAGCGAAAATAGTTAAAAAACAATTATAATTCCGGATGGATATTACAATTCTCGGCATCGAATCCTCGTGTGACGACACCTCTGCCGCCGTGCTCCGCAACAACGTCCTGCTGTCGAACGTCATCGCCTCGCAGGCGGTTCACGTCAAATACGGCGGCGTGATCCCCGAACTGGCCTCGCGGGCCCACCAGCAGAACATCATCCCCGTCGTGGACACGGCGCTCAAGGAGGCGGGCGTCGCCGCCGACCGGATCGACGCCATCGCCTTCACGCGCGGCCCGGGGCTGGTCGGATCGCTGCTCGTGGGCGTGTCGTTCACCAAGGGGCTTTCGATCGCCCGCAACATCCCGATGGTCGAGGTCAACCACCTTCAGGGGCACATCCTCTCGCACTTCATCGACCTTCGGGACCGCACGCTGCCCCATCCGGACTTTCCGTTCCTGTGTCTTCTGGTGAGCGGCGGCCACACGCAGATCGTGCGCGTGGACTCCCCGCTCGAAATGGAGATCATCGGCACGACGATCGACGACGCCGCAGGCGAGGCCTTCGACAAGTGCGCCAAGGTGATGGGGCTGCCCTACCCGGGCGGTCCGGTGATCGACCGTCTGGCCAAGGAGGGCGATCCGAAGGCATTCCGCTTCGCGCATCCCCGCGTCGAGGGCTACGACTATTCGTTCTCGGGCCTGAAAACCTCGTTCCTCTACACGCTGCGCGACGCCGTGGCCGCAGACCCCGACTTCATCGAGACGCACAAGGCCGACCTCTGCGCCTCGCTGCAAGGGACCATCGTCGAGATTCTGCTCGACAAACTCATCCGCGCCTCGAAGGAGACGGGCATCCGCGACATCGCCATCGCGGGCGGCGTCTCGGCCAACTCGGGCCTGCGCGACGGCATCGCCGAAGCGGGCCGCCGGCGCGGCTGGCGAACGTTCCTTCCGGAGTTCAAGTTCACGACCGACAACGCGGCGATGATCGCCATGGCGGGCTACTACCGCTACCTGCGGGGCGACTTCTCGTCGCTCGACGTCTCGCCCGTGGCGCGGCTCGAGGAGTTGTAAGCTACTCACTCACAAAAAAAATAATTTATGCAAACATCCAGATTCATGCGGGTCCTTTCGGGGTTGCTGCTGTCAGTTTTCGCCGTCACCGGCCCAACCGCCTGCAACGACAACAACGACAAGAACACCGCGACGCTGACCGTCAGCACAGACGACCTCGTACTGGGCGGCGAGGCCGGGGAGTCCGAAACCTTCACCATCACTACGACCGCCGCGTGGAAGGCCGTCCCCTCGGGCGAAGGCTTCACGCTCGACAAGACCGAGGGCACGGGTGACGCTACCGTCCGCGTAACCGCCGCCGCGGGCAACTGGGACGGCTATGTGAAGCAGCTGGGCAGCATCGAGATCGCGGCCACGAACGTCGACGGAGTGAAAACCGTCAGCGTCAGCCAGGACGAAATCACCCCGGTGCTGCCGTCCGAGGTAACCCTGGTGGCCGATTTTACGCTGGGAGCTTCGGTCGCCACCCCCGAGCTGCCGCCCTATTCGACGGATAACTTCACGACCGGGCGCCATGAGTACACGATCGGCGGCTACACATTTGCCATTTTCGTCGATCCGGACGAGGGCGGCAAATTCTACTGGCTCGACAACAAGCAGTTCAGCCCCTCCATTCCGGATCCGGCCCAAGGACTGTTTTTCAGCAAATTAGGCGCATACGTCGAATTCCCGGCCATCACCGGCAAAGTTCTTTCGGAGGTTCACTACCTGCCCACGAGCCAGCAGAACGACGTCAGCCTCGACCTGTTCGGCGCCGACGATTCGGAACCGCAGTATACGCTCGATTACGGCGACGACGGCACATGGTCCTACACACTGATCGACGCCCGGGAGAACCTGCGTTACCGCATCGAGATCACCAACAAGAAAAACGCGCAGCTCGCCAAACTCAAACTCGTCTACGCCGCGGCGAAATGACGCACGACATCCGGCAAAGACAAACCCCTCCCGGCCAAATGGCCGGGAGGGGTTTGTCTTTATTGGGAGGCGGCGGATCACTTCGCGCCGAAGAGTTTTTCCCGGAGCGAGAAGCCTTCGCATTTCGCGGCGAAGCTGTCGTACTCGGTGCGGAGCGATGTCATCAGCTCCCGGACCGACTGAATCTTCTCGGCACGCCAGGCGTTCGAGCCGCAGAAGGCGTAGCCGTTGCGGAGCTTGCCCTTGAAAGCGTTATAGAGGGCCAGCATGATGCAGTAGGGGCTGTGCGTCACGTCGCACGTCTTGATGCAGTCGAACGGGCACGCCTTGGGGACCTTCAGGCCCTCCTTCACGCGGTCGAGGAACGAGTTGCGAATGGCCCGACCCGGCATGCCGACAGGGCTTTGGATGATCTCGATGTCCTCCTCGTGCGCCTCGATGTAGCTCTGCTTGAAAGCCGGATCGGCGTCGCACTCGTCGGTGGTGACGAAGCGCGTCCCCATCTGCACGCCGTCGGCGCCCAGCGCCATGATGCGGTAGATGTCCTCGCCCGTATAGATGCCGCCGCCGGCGATCACCGGAATGCGGCAGTTGTGCTCGGCCTCGAAGGCACGGACCTCGGCCACGATCTGCGGAACGATGGCTTCGAGCGAATAGTGCTCGTCGGCGATCTGGTCGGCCTTGTAACCCAGGTGGCCGCCCGCCTTGGGACCCTCGACCACGATGGCGTCGGGGATGTACTTATATTCCGAGAACCATTTCTGGCACAGTACCTTCGCGGCGCGCGCCGACGAAACGATCGGAGCCAGTTTGGTCTTGGCGTCTTCCGTGAGGAACGACGGCAGGTTCAACGGAAGCCCCGCACCCGAGAAGATGATGTCGGCCTTCTCGGCGATGGCGGTCTTCACCATGTCGGCGAAGTTGGACATGGCGACCATGACGTTGACGCCGATGATGCCCTTCGTCGCTTCGCGGGCCTTGCGAAGCTCCTCCTTCAGCCCCCAGATCGAGGCGGCGCGATAGTCCTTCGAATAGTTGTTATAGATCGCCCCGAGACCGGCCGACGAGATGACGCCGACACCGCCCTGATTGGCCACGGCCGATGCCAGGCCCGCAAGGGAGACGCCTACGCCCATACCGCCCTGAACGATGGGCATGGAGGCGCATAAATTTCCGATTTTCAATGATTTCATGCTGTTTACTTAAAAGAATAAGTGACGTAACGGGGTACAAGGTACGGAAAATCGGAGCGTTTGGTTCCGCGCGGGAACATATTTAACGCAGACTTCACATTGTCCGCTCACAAAAACCGGATGCCGCGGACCCGTTTCTGCCCCCGGCCGGCGGCCTCGCGCTCGACGATGCCCGTCACGACATCCGCCGCGTCGTGCCATCGGTTGGCGCGAAACTTCCGGCGGTAGGTCGTCAGATGGGCGTAGAGTTCGGGCCAGCGGAGGTTCCAGCCGCGGGGAAAACGCACGAGGTGGAGCGCCGTGGCCGAATTGGAGAGGATGCGCGCCTCCTTGTTGCCGCTCTGGTGGAACCACTCGACGCGCACGCCCGGCGCAAGTGCCTGCACGGCCCGGGCGAAACCGCGGCCGCCGTTGTTGCTCTCGATGGCGGCCTGCCGCGTGTCCGAGCGCACGAGCATCTCCCCCACCAGCGGCTCGGTCGCCTCCATCGGCTCGCGCGAATAGACCGCGTCGGTAATGTAAATCACCCCGTCGGCATCGACCGCATAGGAGAGCGAACAGAGGTAGTCGTCTCCCGTGTCGGCGGTGTCGGTGTAATTGGCGCGGCGGACGATCTCGTGCGGCAGACAGTCGTACTCGGCGAAATTCAGCCCGTACAACAGCCCCTCGCGGGCCGACGGACGCCCCTGATACATCGCCTCGAATTGCAGCGGGTCCAGCCGCCGCTTGGCCTCCAGCAGCGCAGCGCCGTGCTGCCGCTCCCACAACGCCTCGCCCGGCTGGCGGGGGTCGACCTCCGTGGGCGGCGCGGTTTTCAGGGCCTCGAAATTGAGGTGCAGCCACCGGTCGGCAGGCAGCGTGTCGAGCTGCGACCACGCGCGCAGCTCCTCGACCGGCTCGCGGACCGCGAGGGCGCCGATCAGGTCCTCCTCGTGCCAGCGGGTGAAGACCACCAGCTCGCGCGAGGCGTTGTGCATGCGGGTCCGCACGACGGAGGTGTACCACTCCCAGCAGTTGGCGCGGACGAGCGGCGAATTGGCTTCAAGCGCGTCTTTATATAAATCGTCCAAAACAAAGCAATCCACGCGGTTACCCGTCAGCGACCCTTCGCGGCCGACGGAGAGCAGCCCGCCCCGGCGGCCGATGATCTCGACCTCGTCGGCCGTGCGGATGTAGCCGGGCGGTTTCGCCCCCCGCTTGATGGAGGTGTCCGGAAAAAAGGCCGCGTATTCCTGCGATTCGAGGATGCGCTGCACGCGGCGGTTGAACTTCGAGGCCAGCGTCCCCGAGTAGGAGGCGATCGCCACCCGGCAGTCGGGGTCGAGTCCCAGCACGTAGGCCGGGAGCAGGGTCGTGGCCCCGACGCTCTTGCCGTGCTGGGGCGGCATGGTGACGATCAGCCGCCGGACGCGCCCCGCGGCAAAGGCCTCCAGCACCCGGTAATAGGCCCGGTGGAAGGGTTCGAGCTCGAGAAAGGGATAGACCCCGAGGGCGAAATCGGCGAAGGACGGGGGCGCGGCCGGCGGCGCGTCGTCCGGAAGCACCAGCCCCTCGGGAAACGGCGAGCCGCCGGAAAACAGCGGAAAGCCCGCAAATACGGCATCGCACGCGGGAGCATCCGGAGAGGCGTTCCCGCCGGTTACGAAAACCTCTGCGGAGGAGCGCTCCGCAGAGGTCGGTTCGGTTGGTTTGAGCATTTTACTGAAATTTTTTGAAAAACCCATGCGCGGCGCCGCGGCGGGCAGGTTTTTTGTCGGGGTGCGCTCCGGCGGCAGCGCCGTGCCGGGGAAGGAGGGCCGGAGCGCGGCGGCAGGTCAGCGCGATCTCCTGTCCGTCCTGCGACGCTTTGGCGGCGTTGTCCATCAAATTGTACAGCAGCGAGGTGAACAACGGCTTATCCACTGACAACACAATGCCCGCCTCCGCCTCCTGTCGCAGCGTCATCTGCCGCCGCTGCAGCAGCGGTGCCATCGCGCGGGCGGCATCCGCCAACAGGTTTTCGGCGGTGATCTCTTCGCGATCCAGCGCCACATTGCCGGCGGTCACCAGCTCCATCAGTTTGCCGGATAGCGCTTGCAGCCGCTTGGTTTCGTCCACGATAATGCCGGCGTATTCCTGTCGCTGTTCGTCGCTGACTTCCCGCTTGATGCGCAAAATATCCGCAAACCCCAAAATCGAGGTGAGCGGGGTTTTCATCTCGTGTGCCAAGTTGTCGATAAACACCTTGCGGCTTTCCGCCAGCCCCTCTGCCTGCTGAATATGCAGCTCAATGGCATCCGCCATCTGGTTGATGCTGCGGGACAGGGTGCGGAACTCCTGTCCGCCTTTTTCCGGCAGCCGCAGCGAATAATCGCCATCCGCAATGCAGTGCAGCGTGTTGTGAATACGGTGCAGCGGCGCCATCAGCCGCAGCACAAACAATATCAGCACCCCGCCGATCAGACAGGCGAACACCAGACTGACCACCCGCACAAATTGGCGCTGCTGTTCCAGCGTGTCGTACACATCCGAAATATCGGTGACGGTGAACAGCGTGTAGGTGTTTCCCTCCAGCGCCAGCGGCGCGCCCGCCAGAATATAGGTGTGCTGTTTGTAGGTGGCGACGGTCATCTGCACCGCGCTGTCTTTGCTTTTAGTCACCGCCGTGCGGAACGCATCGGTCAGCGGTGCCGCCTGCAGCTGACTGACCATCGCCTTGCCCCGCCAGATTGCGATGCCGCTGTCGGCG